>Ga0163150_10000524_pt1 | contig 71212 bp, 52 predicted proteins | sample OliLakLV19P2IB_FD_148628 | JGI IMG/M metagenome (GOLD analysis project Ga0163150, IMG submission 148628) | Freshwater microbial mat bacterial communities from Lake Vanda, McMurdo Dry Valleys, Antarctica - Oligotrophic Lake LV.19.P2.IB | ecosystem: Environmental > Aquatic > Freshwater > Lake >... | reverse complement strand
GCCCACAACCGTCTTCCGATACGTATCAGGAGCGCGTGCAAGAACGCTTCACGGAGCGTGCCCAGGCTTCCTATACGCCGAGCCTCAAGCCACCCGAGCCCATGATGGAGCCCGAGACGGACCTCACGTGGGATGGAATTCTGGAGGACGACCTCAAAACGCTACGGGAACTGATCGACAAGACCAAACGGTCGGATGAGGATCACGGCTGATCGCCGACCCGAACACCAGGTTTGAATTTCCTTCAGCCGGCCCCGTCTTCGAGGCCGGCTGATTTTTTAGCGGCCATGCTCAACGAGCCGGCCCGACAGCCGCCGCCTGTACGCCGAACGCAGTGAGATCGAACTCCCCCGCCACGCCCCAGCCCTCCGGGCGCTGTACATCGGCGAGGACACGCCGGGGGTGGGGCTGAATCCGATCGGTGGTTGAATTCGAGAACCGCATCCAGGTGTCGAGGTCGTTACTGGGCATCTCAGCGACGAAAAAAATCGCATCCTCGTTCCCTCGCCGCCCATACACGTTCTCGGTATAGGTATCCGGGTTGTCGAGCGGTGGGGTGCCCTCCACACGGATCTCCTGTGCTCGCGATGGTCCGATGCCGTTGTTGATGAGCAGATTGCGATAAAACACCGTTCCTCCTGAGGCCGCTCTACCATCGCCGTGTTTATATCGGATGCCGTCCCCTTCGTTGGAATAAACGGTGTTATGCTCGATCCTGTTGTTGCTTGCCGCCTGGATCTGAATGCCGCTTCCGGTGCCGTCCAGAAGTCGGGTACCATACACCACGTTGTTGCGCACGACATTATCGGTAGATTTGAACTCGACCATGATGCCAGCTTTTGTATTCCCTACCACCAATGACTCCTCCACGATGTTGTTTGTATTGTTGATATCGAGCCAGATTCCCGGGCCCAGGTTGTAGGCGGCGTAGTGCCTCCGGATCGTCGTGTAGGTGGTCTCGACAAACTTGCCGCCGCCGGCCTCCCAGCGCGCGTCATACCCCTTCCAGTTGTTGCCCACACTCCGGTTGTCTTCCAGCAGAGAGTGGCTCGTCCGGCTGCTCCATCCCATCTGACCGTTGTACATGGACCAGTTGCCCCTGAACGTTTGCTGGTGCCCTCCAACCATGATCCCCAGCCCGTTACACCATGCAACCAGGTTCTGCTCCACCTGCCACCGGCTACCTACCGACTGGAAACAGCCGTTTTTCCCGGAATTTGGCGCATGCAGGAAGATCATTCCGATGATACGGACATGGTGAACCGCCGAGTCCGCCCCGGTGAGCAACATCGGCCGTAATCCGGTTTCGATCGACAGGCTATCGGGCCGGCGGGACTCCCGAAAACGGGTCACTATCCGGCGGGGGGCTTCCGGTTCACCATCGACCCAGAACGCCCCTGGCCGCAGGTTCTCCCGGGCGTAAACCGCCCGCAACGGCAATCCATCCACCACGATCAACTCGGGGCGGAATACATCCTGTGGACGGTTTTTGGACCGATGCATCGGAAGCGACGCCGTCCACGCACGTTCCCAGTCGTTCTCCGAGGCCATCCAACCGTCTTGCGCCACTTCGGCGCCGCTCACGACGACCGCTTCTCCGGGGTAGGCCGCCAGCGTGATCGGCCTGTCGGCAGTTCCTCCTTTTTGAAACAGCACCGATTCACGATACACGCCGGCACGGACGAGCACCGCATCCCCTGCACCGGCCCACTGCAGGGCGAAGGCGATCGTACGGCAGGGTGCCTCTTCGGTACAGGCTCCCGTATCGGCGCCGGCGCGTTGGTCAACCCATACGAGCCGCCCCTGTGGACTGATTACCCGCCGCAGGCTGTCTATCTCCACAATCGGGGAAGCATGCCAGGGGGTTTGAGCGACAAATCGGGTGACCAGGGCGCCGGCGGGTTCAGGCGCCCGATCGAGCTGCGGGGGTGGTACCACCTGCGCTTGACAGGCCGAACACAGGAGTCCCAGGCACAATCCCACCAGAAGCGTGTATCTTGGGTACATCATTCTCTTTGTACTATCCCTCAGGGGTAAGAAGGCTAACGCTCTTTCGGCCGTTCCTCACAACCGAATCAACGGAATCATTCACTCTATCGTATCGACGGCATATCAACTAGTATGATTTCGATCGACAGATCGTCAAAAAAACAGGTCCTCGAGCAGCTGAAGGAGCAACTACGCTACGCCCTCGCAACGGGTGCGTTTCCGATTGACTCGCGTATGCCTTCGACACGCGTCCTGGCCGCCCAGCTCACGATCTCTTTTCACACCGTTCGCAAAGCCTATCAAGATCTGTCCGAGGAGGGGCTGCTCGAAGCTGTTCAGGGAAGCGGCTTTCGCGTCCTCGAACGGGTCGCACCGAATACGGAGGAACGGATGGAAAAGGGGGCCTCGATCGTACACGATGCACTCCAACAGTTGCTGGGGTTGGGACTCGAGGAATCGGAAGTCGAGTACTTGCTTGCCGAGCAGTTTTCGGTACTCGAGAAGGCTAGCGAGCGGCCGCGGGTGCTGTTTGTCGCCACATACACCGAAATGGCGGAAGCCTGTGCGGAGGTCGTTTCGCATACCCTCCAAGTGCCCGTCGAAGCCGTCTCGTTGCGAGCGCTGAGCCGGGAGTTGGACACCGAGTACGCGATCACGCCGCATACGCTGCTTCGCGAAGCCATGGACCGGCTTCCGCAAAGCGACGTAATCGGCGCCACAATCTACCTGACACCCGAAACACTCGACCGGGTCGCGCGCCTGCGTGCTCACGAGACGCTCGGCGTGGTTAGTTATTATGCTGAAACGATTCCGCATCTCATGAAGGAGATCCAACACCAGACCGGCTTTGAAGGACAGATACTCGGGGCATCCATTGAACAGGGCGCGCGCCATATATCGCAGCTCACCGGCCAGTTCGACGTTCTGGTATACACACCAAAAAGCCGGCGCCGGCTGCTCCAGGTTCGCCACGACATTCAGCATCTCCTCTCGCCAATCGGCTGGTATATCGCACGCGACTCGATCGACGCGATCAAAGAGATGCTCCCTTCCTGATGGGTAGTCCTGTCATTCGATCGACCTTCCGGAAATATGCTCTTCGAACGCGGCAGCGACGCGCTCGCGCTCTTCGGCTTCGATCTGGTCTGGATACTTCACGCGCGCGTGGTGCATGCCCACCAGCAGCGAGAGAAAAGTCTCTTTGATGATCGTCAGATCACTAAACGTAAGATCGGTCTCATCGAGTTGCCCGTCTGTCATGCGGGCCCGAAAAATGGTGTCGATGAGGGACTCGAGCCGTTTATGAGTCGGTTCCGAGAGGCTTCGGCTGGCGGCCTCAACCGAGTCGGCCAGCATAAGTATGCCGGTTTCGCGCGACTGCGGTCGGGGGCCAGGATACCGAAACTCGCCTTCCTGAACGGATTCCAACAGGCTGTGTTCTTCTGCTTTTCGATAGAAATACTCGATCAGCGTGGTCCCATGGTGCATCGGGATAAAATCCAACACGCGGATGGGGAGGTTGTGTTGCCGGCCGATCTCGAGGCCCTCCTTCACATGGCTGGCGATGATCAGCGCGCTCATGCGCGGTTTGATTTGATCGTGCGGGTTTTCGTTCTTCCGCTGATTCTCTACAAAATACTCCGCCTTCGGCATCTTCCCGATATCATGGTACAACGCGCCGACCCGCGCCAGCAACGCATTGGCGCCAATCGCGTCGGCGGCCGTCTCGGCCAGGTTGGCGACCTGCAGGCTATGACTAAATGTCCCCGGTGCACGCGTGCTTAATTCCTTGAGCAGGGGCCGGTTCGTGTCCGATAACTCGAGTAGCGTCAGATCCGTCGTGATGTCGAATGCCCGTTCGAAGATCCAGAGGAGCGGCAGCGAGACGATCAACATGAGCGAGTTGATGCCCACGCGGATCATCTCCTCCCCGAACAATCCCGGCGGGGTGTCATACATGAGCCACGTCGCTCCGAGCACCAGGCCGTAGCCGAGGAAAACCATGCCGGCGCTCAGGAAGATCTGTCCCCGGTTTTTGATGTCACGCACACTGAAGACGGCCAGATTACAGGCAAATATCGTCGCGAACGTAAACTCAAAGTCATACCCTAACAGGTGGCCGCCGACCAGCGCCAGCGTCAAAAGCCCGAAGAGCGCCACGCGAGAATCGAACATGACGGTGAGCATCACAGGCGCCACGGCGACGGGGACGGCGTACATCCCGAAGAGCGGGTATCGGATCGCGATCGCGTACGAACCGATGATCCCGGCGAACAGCAGGGCGATGAGGAGCACCTTTCGGTTGTCATCGTAAATTTGCCGTCGCAGCGAATAGAGATAGAGGAAGAACAGGAGATGGGTCGCAAGCGCAAGGAAGAGCTGGCCCAACGCCAGTTTCCAGGGCAGCTTCCGGCCCATCCGTTCCTGCTGGGCGCGTTCGAGCGATGTGAGCCGGCGCTTGATCTCCCGCGTCACCTTTTCGCCGTTTTCCACGATGATGCTGCCGGCTTCCACCATGCCGCGCGTGGGCGAGATCCGCTGCTCCTTGCGCTGCCACTCCCGCATCGTCTCCGCGCGCAGGTAGGTGAGGGAGTGCTGGAACATGGCGATAAAAAGTGCCTCCCCCACACCCACATAGTCGGGATTGTTGGGGTATTGCTTTGAGAACTCGTCGCGTACCAGCAGAAACGCCTCATTCAGACCAAACAGACTCTCTTTTCGTTTGGTTCGGACCACCGACTCCGCCTCGTCGCGGATATAGATTTCATCCGTATACACGCTGTCGATGGGCACATCGAGGATGCCGATAGACAACAACTGGGCGCCTACACTCCACGCCTTGCGAACGAGCAAATCGTCCAGCCGGTTGCCGCGCGCCCGCCTTTCGGCGAGATCCGGATGCCGCTCGGCGTAGGATTGCACGAGCAACTGCCACTGGTTCGGGGTAAGTTTGACCCTCGCGTTACGTCGCACCTCCAGATAGGCCATCGAGTCCGGCACAGCCATCTCGACTCCGCCGGCGCGCTGACCGAGTTTAAACCGCGCATAGGCCGCAAACACGCGATCGAGGTGCAGGACGACGGTGTCTCGCTTGACCGCCATCCGTGCGGAGGCATCGAGGACTTCCTCGAAATACGGGGGGGTCGTGAATCGTACGTTCCGGCGCTCGCTCTCGATAACCTCAGGATCTTTGGCGATCGCAAAATCAAACGGCGCTACCAACGTCTCCAGCCGCCAGAAGTCGCCCTCCGCGAGGGTATAGTGATAAAAATCACCCCGGGGAAAGGCGAGATAGGTCAGCGCCACGAGGCCGAGGAATATACTTCCCTTGACGATGAGGTTGCGCTGCTGAAGGCGGGGATCCTCGAGCCGGCCACGTTCAAGCCGTTCGCCAACGGGGCGAATTCTGGGCCGGCTCTTGAAGACGTTTTTAATCCACCCCATCGTGGCGTTGCATGTTTTTGGGTTTGCGTTCCCGGTTATGTGCGCATGGAAGACTGTAGGGTATGCCAGATGGCGCGCAATGATCCAAAAACCAGCATGAGCGCTACACCTATTGACGTGTACCAGGGCCACGCAATTTCCCGTAGGCCTGTTGCCGGCGCCTCTTTAAACCACAGCATCAACCACCCGCCAGCCGGATCGTACCGCACACCGCCAACAATCGCAATCATCAAACCGACCGTGACCACAAACGCGGCGATCGCGTCCGCCTGAACCGCTTTCCGTTGAAGCAGCCCCAGCGCGAATAACCCGAGCATGCCGCCGTACGTAAACGACGCCACGGCCAGGCCGAGTTCGACGACCGGATCTGTTCGCTCTTCAAACAGGCCGGCGAAGCCGACGAAGATAATGCCCCAGATGAGGGTGAAGAAGCGCGCCATACGCAGCGCTTGATCGTCATCAAGTCGTTTGCCCGAAAACCGCTCGTACAGGTCCATCATGGACGACGAAGCCAGGGCGTTGAGCGACGAGGACAGGGTGCTCATGGCGGCCGCCACGATGCCGGCCAGGATGAGACCCGACACCCCGGGCGGCAGACCTTCGATGATAAACCGGGGGAAGACCTCATCGGCCCGGGTCAGCCCCAGTTCGGCCGGCGATGCCCCATCGTAATAGGCCCAGAGCAGCACGCCGACCAGCAGGAAAAGCGTGAACTGCACCATCACGACCAGGCCGCTACCAATCAGGGCCTTGCGACTATCCTCCAGCGACCGGCAGGCTAACAGGCGCTGGACGATGAGCTGATCGCTGCCATGGGATGCCATGGAAAAAATGGCGCCACCTATAACTGCCGTCACGAAGGCGTATTGTTCGGTCACCCAGTAGGCAAACGGCCGGCCCACCTCCAGATTCAAGATCTGGAGCTTGCCGGCGTCTGCCGCCCGCGCAAACCAGTCCGCCGGAGCCTCCTGTAGCAATACGAGTAACGCCACGAAGGCGCCGCCCAGGTACACCCCCATCTGAATCACATCGATCCAGATTACGGCCTTGATGCCCCCGATGATGGTGTAAAAGATGGTAAAAAGACCAATTGAGAGCGTGATTTCGAAGTAGGAGAGCGAAACGCCCGAAGCATCCGCGATCAGCTTAATGGGGATTGCGGTCGCGAAGAGGCGTACCCCATCGGCCAGCAACCGGGTGCACAGAAACGTGACCGAGGCTACAGCCTGGGTCTGCCGACCGAAGCGCTCCCCCAGGAAAGCATACGCAGTGACAAATTCGCCGCTGGCGTACCGGGGCAACATGATCACACTCACGGCGATCCGGCCAATGAGATATCCCAGGGTAAGTTGGAGGAATGTCATCGTGCCGGCATAAGCCACCGCCGGCACTCCGATCACGGTAAGGGTGCTGGTCTCCGTCGCCACAATCGAAAAACAGACGGCCCACCACGGCAACGAGCGGCTGCCCAGGAAATAGTCGGTCCGGCTCGTCTGCCTCCCCCCGATCCAGGCGCCTATCCCGAGCACACCCACAAGGTATATTGCAATAACGGTATAATCTAGCGGGGTCAGCATGGGCCGGCCGGTTGGGTGAAGGCAAACATCATGGATGGGCGCTAGGATCGGGGATTGAGCAAGGCCAGCAGGCCAACCTGGTCCAGTATGGGGATGCCGAGCTTGACGGCGGCGTCGTACTTGGCGCCCGACGATTCGCCCGCGACGACAAAGTCGGTTTTTTTACTCACGCTTGAGGCCACCTTCCCGCCGGCCGCCTTGATGAGCCCCTGCGCTTCCGCCCGCCCCATGCCGGGCAGGGCGCCGGTAAGCACAAACGTCCTCCCGAACGCCGCGCCCTCCGGGTCGTGCGCCGGCTCCTCCTCCGGCAACCGGGACAGGTTCACACCCAGCGCGCCTAGTTCGGTAATCAGCTGCCGATTTTTGTCCACCATGAACCAGTCGACGATGCTCTCGGCGATGACGGGACCGATACCTTCGATAGCCAGCAACTCCTCCCCCGACAGCCGCGCCATGTCCTCCACGGAGCGAATCCGACTCACCAGCAATTCCGCCGTAGTCTTTCCCACATGCCGGATGCCCAGCCCAAAAAGTAGACGCGCCATCGGACGATGGCGCGACGTCTCGATGCCGTCGAGCAGGTTCTGCGCGCGTTTCTCGGCAAAGCCTTCCAGTCGCAACAACGCCTCGAGCGTCAACCGATAGATGTCCGCCAGCGTCCGCACCAGCCCCTCCTCCCCGAGCAACACGGCCATTTTCGCGCCCAGGCCTTCGATATCCATGGCGCCCCGGCTCGCATAATGCTCGATGAGGCGTATGAACTGCGCCGGGCAGTCCGTGGCCACGCAGTACCAGTCGGCCTCACCGTCCAGGCGCACGACGGGCGAATGGCACGCCGGACATTCGCTCGGAAATATAAACAGTCGCTCGGTTCCATCCCGCATGGCCTCCATAGGGCCCACAACCTGAGGAATGACGTCGCCGGCGCGCTTCACGAGCACTGTGTCGCCGATGCGAATATCGCGCCCCCGGATATAGTCTTCATTATGCAACGTGGCCCGCGAAACCGTGACGCCCCCAATGCCGACCGGCTCAAGAATGGCCTCTGGCTTCAGCGCGCCGGTTCGCCCCACGCTGATGCCTATACCCAGTAGCCGCGTCGTTGCCTCTCGCGCCGCAAATTTGTAGGCAATCGCCCACCGTGGTGCGCTGGACACATAACCGAGTACCCTTTGGTAGGAGTGATCGTCGATCTTGACGACGATGCCGTCGATCTCGTAGTCGAGCGTGTCCCGCTGTTCGGTCCATTGCGCACAGAGGGCGACGGCCTCATCGATTCCGGACAGGCGCCTGGCGTAGGGATTGACGGGAAAGCCGAGGCCGGCCAACCACTGGAGCCCTTCCCATTGTGAGGCGGGCGGTGGGACGCCGACAGTGGGACCAATCCCGTAGGTGTAAAAATGAAGGGGGCGGGAGGCGGTAATACGGGGATCGAGCACGCGCAGGCTGCCGGCCGCGGCATTACGAGGATTGGCGAACGGCTTGCCCCCGGCCGCAATGAGTCGTTCATTCAAGGCATCGAATGCACTCGTCGGCAAATAAGCCTCCCCCCTCACTTCAAGCCGGTCCGGTAGAGCCCCCTCCCATATGCGCCCGGCGACCGGGATGGAGAGGGGTATGTCCTCGATGGTGCGTACATGCGGGGTTATGTTTTCACCCTCCACTCCATTGCCGCGAGTGGCGCCCACAACCAGCCGGCCAGCGGCATACGTCACCGCCAGGGCCAAACCGTCGATCTTCAGTTCAACGACCACTGCGGGCGTCATCGTCTCACCGAATGTAGCCTCCAGGCCTTTCTGGCACCGCGAATACCAGGCGCGCAGTTCGCCCTCGTCGAACGCATTGCCGAGCGAAAGGAGCGGGACCGGATGGCGGACTTTTTCAAACTGACTGAGCGGCGCACCGCCTACCCGCTGTGTGGGTGAGTCCTCCGCTTGGAGGTCGGGAAAGCGCGCCTCAATGGTCTGAAGCGCGCGAAAGAGGCGGTCGTAGTCGGCATCCGTGGCGGCAGGGTCATCCTGCACATAATAGGAGTACGCGAGGAAGCTGACAGCCGGCGCAAGGGTATGAACGAGTTCCGCGGCTTCCTGGTGCGACAGGGTGCCAAGCCGCTCGTATTCCTCGACCGTTTCAAATCGCGCAATGAGCCGCTTCGCCTCCTCAGCTATCGCCATACGAGTACCCGGTGATGTTCGAAAGGATCATGTGACCCTCAGGGGCGAGTGTCGCGGCGCTCGGCGAGGAATACGAGCACCGAATCCCGGTTGATGACGACCCGACCCGAAGTATCCGCCGGCACAAGCGGATACGGATGACCTTCCAGCAACACCGTCATGTCCTCGAGACGATCCTCAACCGTGATCCGGTTTGCGAACGCAAACTGGAGCGTATCCCCCTGGTCGAGCCAGTACGGTCGCCGCAGATCCCGATCAACCTGCACCCGAAAAGGATCGAGCTTATTCCACTGAGCCACGACCATCAACGATAGGCTATCGCTGAGCCTTACCAGGGCCGGCGGCGGAGGCGTGGGCTCAGCGAACTCGCCGGCAGAATCCGTCCGGGCCGCCGCTTCCGGCATGGCCGCCCCATTCGTCCCGCCGTCCCCCCGGGAAGGGCGCTGAATGAACTGGATAAGCAGCGTAAGGCCGATTACAATGGCTGCGAGAGTGCCGCCCCACTGCACCATTCCCCGGACGCCGCTCGTGCGGAATAGTGTCTGGAGGAGCGACTGGAAGCCGGCGTGAATGGCTTGGGCGGCCTGCCTGACGCCCCGTTCGAAGCCGGATGCCGGGGCGAGTACCTGTGGACGAACGAGAGGGCTACTCCGGCTGCCGGCCTTTTCAGGTACACTTCGAGAAGGTGAAGATCTACCCCGCCGCGATACGGTAGGTGACCCGTGCGCTGATTCCAGATCCGACGCTATTTCCGACGCTATTTCCGACGCTATTTCCGCCTCCGTGGATGCATCGAGAACCACCGGCTGCCTGGGCTCGGGCAACGGAGGCAGGCCGAGCAGGGCGACAGCCAATTCTCGCCGATATACCCCGGCGATCGCCGCTTCAAACGACTGAAACAGCAACGCCTCATCGACCCGGATCGTCCGGGCATAACTCCTCAGAATGGCACGCTGGTAAACCTGATTAAATAAGGGGTGATCGAACAACGCCGTATGCTCAAATTGTTCGATCAGACTGAGGTTGATTTTGGTCGCCTGTTGAAGGGCTTCACGCGTCATTCCGCGATCCTCACGAACGGCGATCAGATCGTCCAGAAACGTCTGTACGGTGGGGGGAATGGGAGTGCCGACCATAGGGGGTAGCGTTTCGTAGAGGATCACCGCAGCTCGAAGCCCCGGAGCGCGGGCCTCGCTCGTATTCTAACGCCCGTCAATGATACGGATCCACACCGTTCTTATCAACCACCACGACCACACGAAAAAAGGCCTCCGAGGGGTGTCCGGAGGCCCTTTTTGTGACCAAACGATTTCAGACCATTCGATGGTTTCGTCGGGACGGCGAGATTCGAACTCGCGACCCCTTGCACCCCATGCAAGTGCGCTACCGGGCTGCGCCACGTCCCGAAACCGGTACTTCTCTGCAAACATACGCGACGTTTGTGGGGAATACGCTTCGTCGCGTCCCGAGCCCACCTTGCCCCGCGTTTTCAAAGCCGTTTTTTGAGGTCGTAGAGAAACTCCCGAAGTGCTAAAAGTTCCTTGCGAAACGCCTCTTTGTGATCAGGCGTATGTTCTTCCTGCGCGAGGGCCTTCCGGGCGCCTTCGATCGTGTATTTCTCCTCCCTCAAGAGGCGCCGTATCCGCTGGATGAACGCGACATCGGCCTCCGTATAAATCCGCCGGCCTGCTCTATTCTTCTGCGGTTTCAGCTCCGGAAACTCGGTTTCCCAGTAGCGCAGCACATGCTGCTCCAGACCGGTGAGTTTGCTCACCTCGCCTATGGAGTAGTAGAGTTTTCTGATGCCGGCTGCCATACGATATACGCCTTCTACGACATGGGAATTTATCGCAAAGTACGAATCTAAACAGGCTAAAGTACACTCCCCCATCTATATTCCAATGCTTGCGTTATCCTTTTTCTCAGAAGATTGACTTATCTCTCTACCCTATCTCGCCTACGCCTGTGTCCCTCGATCGAGCGAGCCCCCGCCCCACACACGACCTTGCTCTGCTGGTCGTCGTCCTGGTCTGGGGGATCAACTTCCCGATTCTGAAGCATGCCGTCACCGTCATGCATCCCTTCGCGTTGAATGTATTTCGTTTTTTGATTTCCACCTTGACCATGGGCGCAATCGTGTGGTCCAGGAGCGGTGGGGGCCGTGTCGGGATTTGGGAGTTGTTCAGGCGGCATGCCCTGCGCATCGTCGTGCTGGGGCTCATCGGCACGCTGCTTTACCAGTGGTTTTTTATCCTGGGCATCGCGCGGACTACCGCCGGCACGGCCGCGTTGATCATGGCCAGCGCGCCGGCGTGGACGGTGTTGGTGGGCCACCTCCGGGGCTATGAATCGACCAGTCGTATCACGATCCTCGGCCTCGCCGCATCACTTGGCGGCACCGCCCTCATCGTCTTCGCAGGGCATGATCGGATCTCTTTCGGCAACGAGACGTTAGCCGGAAACGTATTGATTCTGGGCGCCAGTATGATGTGGGGAACGTATACGGCGCTTGCGCGCCCCACCATTCGTTACATCCCCCCGCTTGAGTTATCGTTTGTGGGTTTGCTCGTCGCGATGCCCTTCCTATTGCTGCTGGGAGCACCTCACCTCGGCTCGATTTTGTGGGCAGATGTAACACCGGGCATTTGGCTCTCGATCCTTTATTCAGGCGCCCTATCGACAGGTCTGGCCGTTGTCGTCTGGAACGTATCGGTGAAACATGCCGGCGCGAACTACACCGCACTCTTCGGTAATCTGGTGCCCATTGTCGCGCTCGCGACCGGGGCTATTTTTCTGGATGAACCCATTACCAGAATCCAACTTGTTGGCGGCGCGATGGCCATCGGCGGCGTGGTACTCATGCGTCTCCATGGTGCGCGCGCGGCTTCTCGATCCCGCGATGAACCCCCTGAGTAAAGGCGTGATCATCCGATATGTCGTGCCGGCCCTCGCATGGCTGCTGGTGCTGTCGTCGCCGGCGCGGGCACAGACTACCCTATTCCCCATCGATCTGCCGGCCATAGAGTTCGCACCACGCTTTTATTTTCTTCCCCTGTCCGGGTCCTACCATGCCGATTTGTTGTATACCCGGCTGGCTTCGCCCGACGAACTGGATCCTGGCGCGGGGAGCAGCGGGCGCGTGGAGACCCTTCTCCTCGCCGCCGGCGTACGTTCTGTAGACCTGAAGACCTTCGACTTCCGCTGGCGCGCGGGGCTGATCGAGATGGACCTCGTGCGTACACCACTCAGCATCGGGCTCACGTTGTTTGATTTTAACCGGACGGGGTGGATGGACACGGACTTCCGGTGGGTCAACCTGCGTCTCGGGCCGTCCCTGCTCATCAGGTCCTCGCGGTTTTTCTTCTCCCTGCGCGCCATCGGCTCTGCCGGCCTGACGACGGTCAAAATCGGCTCCTTTCTGTACGACGGACTCGGACCGGAAATCCTCGCGCGCCGGCGCAGTTATGAACTGGGGTATGCGGGGGACCTACATGTCATGCTCTGGGAGCGCATTTCCATCCAGGCGCTGTTTTCTTATCGCACGATGCTTGGTGGAGGCCGGCCCCAGTTTTATCGCCTTTCCGGCGCGGTTGGTGGGCGACTCACACCGACCGTATCCATCCACCTCATGTATACCGTCGAGGACGCGAACATCGGCACCAACAACCTCCAGCAGGACGGCTTCGGTGGGCAGTTCCGTTTCGTATTCTAGCCGGCCGATCAGACGCCCAGTACCTGAAACTGCGACCCCAGCACGGGGTGTTTTTCGACCTCGATCCTGACGGGGAAGGCCTCCTTCAGCCGATCCAGATGTGTGATCACCAGGATCTTGTCGAAATCGTCCTTGATCGTCTGAATCGCGTCGATCATACTCTCGATGCCCTGCTCGTCCTGCGTTCCAAAGCCCTCGTCGATCCCCAGGGTACGAATGCGTACGCCTTTTCGCTCGGCAAGCAGTTGGGATAACGCGATGCGCAACGCAAAGTTGACGCGGAACGCCTCACCCCCCGAAAACGTCTCGTAGGGCCGCGCCGCGCCATGTTCGTCGGTGATGATGATGTCGAGCGTTTCACGGGTCCCCCCGGTCTTTTTGTCCTTGAGCGTCTCGAGCCGGACGTGCATCCGACCGTCGGAGAGACGGTCCAGTAGTTCGTTGGCGCGCCGCTCAATTTCTGGGAGAGTTTCTTCTATGATGAGCGACGGAATGCCATTTTTTCCGAATACCGTGCGTAAGTGCCGATAGAGCCCGCGCTCCCGCTCGGCCTCCTGCAGGCCGGCTTTCGCCCGTTCGAGTGCTTCGCGATCGCGTCCGAATTGCTCGAGCCGAGCGTTTAATTCCCCGCGACGGACATCGAGTTCGCGGAGACGTAGGGCTACTCCTTCCCGATGCCGACGTTTTTCGACGGCATCGCGCTGCAAGGCCACTTTATCGCCTTCCTTCGCACGTACCATTTCGAGCCGATCGACCAGTAAGGCCCGTTCTTCCTGGATTCGGGTCAGACGGTTACCGAGCCGACTCCGCTGCTCGTCCCAGGCCGGCCGTTGCGTACGCGCGGCCTCGAGATCGCGGTATCCCTGGGCCGCCGGCGCGAGCGTCTTTATCTCCTGTTGCACCCGGTCAAACCGCATCGGGTCGAATCCGATAGCCTCGAGGTTGCCTTGCAAGAGCTCAATAGCGGCGCGCTGTAGGGCCAGACGACCACCTGGCTCCAGGTCCTGCCGGGCAGCCCGTTGTTTTTCTTCAGCCTCGACGATCTGCCGCCCCGCTTCCTCGTATCGGCGTTCAAGTTGATCCAGGAAGCGCCTGCGCTCCTCGAATTGCTGGAGGCGCACACGGTGTGCGCGTGCCTCATTCAGGGCTTTCTCGTCCACGACGATGGCGTCACGTTCCTCCAGCAACTGGTCGAGTGCATGTCGTTCGGCTTCGCCGAACGCATGGCGCTCAACGGTGCGCGCTACCTCTACAAGGCGATCTTCAATAGGATCGAACTCCTCCATGCGTTGCGTCAGGCTCTTTCCCTCGGCCTCCACACCGGCGAAGCGCTCGGCAACCGCCGTCAGCGCCATCTGTTGCTGGCGAACCTGCCGATAGCGCGCCCGGGTCGCCTCGATCCTGTCCTGTTGCTGCGTCACCCATCGGCCGGCTTCCTCGGACTCGGTTTCGAGGGCCGTTTTATCCCGCAGATAACGCGCGGTCGCCGTTTCTCGATGGCTGGCAGTGAGGGGCTGACCACACGTGGGGCACTCCCCTTCCTCGGCCGCCTCGAGGGCGTTGAGCCGAGCCGTGAGGCGGGCGATTTCCGCCTCCAACGCCTCTATTGTTCCTTTTTTCTGGGTGAGCGCCTCGTTCTGGGTCTGGCCCTCCGTCGCAAGGGCTTCGAGGGCAGCATCGACGGCCGCTTTGGCGGCCAGTTCTTTCGCGAGTCGCGCCCGGGTAGTCATCCATACCTGGCGCTCGAGCTCGAGGGTTTTTCGCTGCGCGAACTGCCTGGCCAGCTGCCGTTGCTCCCCGATGAGGGCCTCGCGGAGGCCGACGAGCGCCTGTTCGAGTCGGTGAATATCCGTCTGCAGCCGGCTGCGACGCTCCGTATCGGCCAGCCGTTGATCGAGCGTTGAGGACGCGAGCCGCGCCTCCGCGATGCGCGTGTCGAGGGCGCTGCGCTCGCCGAGTTGCTCGGTCATCTCGTGCCGGCTGTCCTGGAGGCGTTTCCGCTCGACATCGAGCGCGTGAAGCGTCATCTCCAACGCGCCCGTGGCGTCGCGTAACTTGGCAGACAGTTGATCGACCTTTCTTTCCTCCGCCCGATGGTGTTCGCGTTTTTCGTAGAGCGCCTCAAACTCGTGCTGGAGGGTCTGAAGGTGCTGATGAGCCGTCTCGATCTCGTTCGCACGTAGCAGGAGTGCATCAGCTTCAGCGAGCTGACGATCGAGGCCGGCGGCGTTTTGAACGAGATGGGTTTCCTCATGGACAAGACGCTCGAGGGCTTCGCGGAGGGATGCGCTTTCTCGCACCCGGTGTTCGTATTCGTCCAGCCGGCGCGCACTTTCGGCCTCGGCAGCCGTGGCGGCGGAGAGCAGGGTCATCCCCTCGTCGATCTGCGCCAGCAGCTCCTCTTGATCCTGCCGGCAGCCGGCTTCTTCCTCCATGGCGCGGGATAAACGCGAAACCGTCTGGCTTTCGCGATCACACTGGTCCGAATACACCCGCTCCTGATCCCGCGCCGCCAGCGAGAGGCGTTCGTACGTATCCAGATTTAGAATGCGGGCGAGGATATCCTTTCGTTCGTTCGGACGTTTCTTGGTGAACTCGTCGGAGCGTCCCTGAAGCAAAAAAGCCGAGTTGATGAAGGTTGAGTAATCCAACCCCAGCAGTTGATCGAGGACTTCCTGTGTTTCACGGATCGAGGCGCGGGTGAGGGGCTTGCCCTGATCGTGCTCGCCTCCTTCGCCCAGAAGGTGGAGTTCGAGTTCCGGCTTGCTCGTCTTACCGGAGGCAGAGCGGGCATAGCCGCGTAGGACACGGTAGCGGACACCTTCGACATCAAAGACGAGTTCGACACGCATCCGATGGGCGCCGATTCGGAGCAGCTCTTCGTCGGGTTTATGGCTGCCGCTCGACTTGCGGGCCTCGCCCCAGAGCGCCCAGGTCATCGCATCCAGAAGGGCCGACTTCCCCTGGCCATTCCGGCCCGAGAGGCAGGCTACGTGGAATGACTGGAAATCCAGGCACTGCGTTTCAGCGCCGTAGCTGAGAAAATTGCTGAGGCGTAGCTCGACAGGTACCATGGGGTCTTCGAGAATCGACGCGCGTCAGTTGGGCGTCGCCGGCCGTGGGGCCTCCATCGCTCCCGGAGCCACGGCGTCGCCGCGGCCATCGATCCGGTTGAGCATGGGGAGCCGCTCGGAGATGTAATTCCAGGTGCTGGGTAATATGGCGGTGACGGTATGATAAAAGAGCGACGCATCCCGGGTGGCGGGAGCGGGAATGCCCACGAAGCCGAAGGCAAAAAATGTAAGACTGAGCACCAGCATGGCCTTGAAGCCCCCGATCGCGCCGCCGATCACTCGGTTCACGATGCCCAGTTTGAGCGCCTTGAGGAACGTCTCGAGTAGCCGTGAGACCGCATAAGCAGCCACCTGTACAACCAGGAAGATAGCGATGAACCCCACGATGGGCGCGAGCCCCGGGGAGATGCCGGCGTTGCCGGCCAGGCGATCTCCGACAGATTGCATCAGCTGGGCGGCAAAGACAAACGCGAAGACAATGCCAGCCAGACTGAATAGCTGGCGGATGCCTCCCGTAGAAAAGCCACGCGCCAGTCCGATGACAAGACCGACCAATATGACCAGATCCAGGCTACCCATAACACAAGCGACAGACGAGGAACATCAGGGGGGATGGCACGGCCTGGGGGGTCTGCCTGGCCGGCAGACTCCGGGCCGAGGCGCCGGGGTTTCACACCCCACTACGCCACCGCCCGGAGCATGAGTCGGCGCCAAAGTACATTCCTGGCCCTTCATCGCCAAATGAAATGCGAATCGATATCCTCTGGCCGATGGGCGGCGTGCAATTATTCGCGAAAAAGCGAATCGGCGAAGGCCTGTACGTGCGCCGGCGTCTCCTCATCGAGCGCATCGTATATGTCGTAGAAATCGCGGTAAAAACGCTCGACGGCGGCCGCATCGTAGTGGCGCTCGATGGAGCGGCCAACGGCGTCTTGCGCGGCCTCGTCGAGCGCCGCAGTAAAGCGGACGTACTGCTCGATCTGTTCGTCGTTCGCTTTTTCCGGCTGAAGCCCATCGGGCATCAGCGCCTGGAGGGAAAAGAGTTTGGTGGTTTGCGCCATAACGTGCGGGGATGGACCCCTGTGATGAGGCGGCGTACGGCGCGATGAACGAGCCGGCACGTAAGCCGCGAGCCAGAGTATGTTGCCTTTCTCCTGAACGACGATACCGGGGGACATCGTCGCATTCGCACGTCTGCCGGGGGGAGCACGCTTGCGGCCGGGACCTGGCCGTCGAGCGTACGACGTACACGAATGTCACCATATGTTCATCGTTCGATCACCTGTTCGTCGCAGCCCTCCAAGGGCGCGGAAAGACCGAACGATTTCGAGTCCACTTTCGGGACTCACTTCCTCGATTAATAATCGTGCCAGATCGCCCATTAAAGCAAATCGTCTTTGGGGTCGATAATTTGTTTTTGTAAATGGACTTTTTTCAAGGAGTTGCCCCACCCCACTGGAACCTGAACAACGAGGGTTACGTCATACCTGCATGCCAGTCTGAGACCGGCCAAGCGCCGGTTTTGGGCGACCCATCCCCCCGTTCTCAGTTCTTCTACGAATTCACCCAGCGAATTCGCCCAGCGAACACTCCCAGCGAACACTCCCCGCACATTGCCATCAGCTCAGGACGTCCGACGGATGACCACCTGCGTGTGAGCCTGCTCCGGGACCGATATTGTTTCTGTGACGCGTCGCTTATGTGACGAGTAGTTGGCGTCGACAGAAACGGGTAACGGGGCAGCACGCCGGCCACATTCTGTCGTCCGTTCGAAATGATTAAATAAAGAACTATGGACAACAACTCGTACCCCGTAAGCCGCGGATACTATCAGAACCTTCCCGCGCAGCAGATGGGCCCCCCCGATCCCCGCTTCATGGGCCCGATGTACGGCCGCAAGGAGCCGGACTCGAAAACGGCCTTACACGAGGCGCTGGAAATTTTACGCCTGGGTAAGTGGTATATCATCGGCATTACGGCGTTAGTGTTCATAGCCGTCACCATCTTCACGTTCACGATGGTGCCGGTCTTCCAGGCCAGCACGCTCCTGTTGGTGGACACGAAGGCGGGCACGAACGAGGAGAAGCTGGCGCCCGACTTTTTGAAAGGCGGCGTGATCGACCAGTCCAAACTCGACACGCAGCGCCTCTTGCTCCAGCAATCCACGGAAATCGCTCGCCGCACGGCGGACCGGCTCGTCGAGATGCGTACGCTCCCGGTTTCGGGCGCCCCGCTCGCGATTCTCGAACAGAGCACCTCGATCAGCCACCTGGCTCAGTTGCTCCAGGAGGAATACCTGGGCATCAAGCCGGCCGATAGTGAGGGTAGCGCGGATGCACTCATCATCAGCGCCAGTAGCAGCTCGGCCGAAGAAGCGGCCCTGATCGCGAATATGTACGCGGAAGAATATGTCCACCTTACCGAGGACATGAGCCGCGAACGCCTGACCGCCCAGCGGATCTTCCTCGAACAGCAGTTCGCCGAGAAGAAAATCGAGCTCGACGAGTTGGAGACCCGCCTCGCCAACTATATGAGCCGCGAAGGCGCCACCGCCCTGGACGACCAGGCCAAGTACACCGTCGCCCAGATCGCGACGATGCAGGCCATGCTCGAGGACGCCCGGATCGAGCGGAGCATGGGCGAATCCCAGTTGCTGACGCTCGAACAGGAGTTGATGGACATGCAGCCCCGCCTCACGAACCGTGTCGCCTCGACGGTGGAGCGCGAGCTCGAGCAGGCCCAGGAACGCATTGCCGACCTGGAAATGCAGGTGGATCTCATCTTCCAGAAAAACCCGCAGCTTCGGGACAACCCGGAAGGCAACCCCACTGTACTGGACATGCAGGCCCAGATCGCGCAGCTCCGCTCCCGCGTCCGCAGTCTGTCCGAAGAATATGTAGACGACCTCGTTGGATCAGGCGGCATCGACCCGAAGAAGGAAGGGTTGAGCATGACGTATCTGGCCGATCTGAAACGGAAAATCGCTGACGAACGGATCTCGATCAGCGGACAGCAAGCGAGAGTGCGCGGCCTCGAGCAACGGTTGCGCGAGTACGACGTCAAGCTTAAAACGATTCCAGGCACCTCGATCGAGCTCGCCAAGTTGGAGCGTCAGCAGAAGGCGGCCGAGGAGCTCTACACGATCCTTTCCCAGAAACTGGGCCAGATTCGCATCGCCGAGCAGTCCGAACGCGGCTTCGCCAAGGTCATTCGCAGCGCCGTCGCGCCGGAAGCGCCGCTGAAGCCCCGCAAGTCAGTAAACCTCGCCATGGGTCTGATGCTGGGCCTGATGCTGGGTATTGGCGCCGCGGTGGCCCGTCGGAAGCTGGACACCCGCGTCTATACACCGGACGATCTCACGGTGAGCGACATCAACATGATCGGCGTCGTGCCGGACATGCGGCAGCTTATTAAGAAGGAGTTTGGCAAACGCGCCAAGATCGACTTCGAGGGCCGCGAAATCAGCACGGGCCTCGTGGCCCTGATCGCACCGATCTCCCCGATCGCCGAAGCGTATCGCCGGCTCTACATCAAGCTTCAGTTCAGCCGCGACGACCGCGGCATCCAGAACCTGATGATCACGAGCCCGAAGGCCGGCGCCGGCAAGAGTACGACGGCGCTCAACCTCGCGTTTACAACCGCGCAAGCCGGCCGGCGCACGCTGGTCGTCGATGCGGACCTCCGCCGCCCGTCATTACACGACAAACTCGGCCTGCCCGAAGGGCCGAGCCTGCTCGAACTGCTCTCAGAAGATGAAAGCCGCTGGGATTCCGAGCGCTTCTTCACCGGGTTTGAAAATCTATATGTGATCACGGGCATCCCGGTCTCGCAGCCGGCTGAACTGCTCGGCTCCCGCAAGATGATCGACCTCGTTGAGCGTTTCCGCAGCGAGTTCGACATCGTCATCTTCGACACCCCGCCCGTCCTGGGCGCTGTCGACCCCGTGCTCCTTTCGCGCCAGTGCGACGCCGTCATCGTCGTCGCCTCGGCCGACGGGACGGACATGGACTCCCTCAAGCAGTCCATCGAAGAACTGAGAAGCGTGGGCGCCAATGTTATCGGTACAGTGCTTAATCGATTCGACCCGAGTAGCATGTACGGCTATCGAAACACGTACGGATATAGTTACGGTTCGAACAGTTACGTGGCCAGCTAGCCGCTGCATCGCGGGCGCAACTCCCAACGATCAGTCGTTTCACTCCTATCCTCGAGAGAATAATCATGCACAGACGTACGCGTCGTGCCAACGCGAATGCCACCGCATTCGCGTTGTGCATGCTTGTCGGTTTTTGCTCCCTGACGCCGGCCGTGGCCCAGCAGAATTTCGGCCGGATAGAGGATACACAGACCAACATCCAATCCTACTTTTATCACGTTGAACCCGGCTCGGCGACCATCCAGGTGTACGCGTTTGGCAAACTTCAATCGCCAGGCGTCTACATCATCGAGGAAGGCGAGAACCTGGGCTTCTTGCTGGCGCTTTCCGGAGGTCCTGTATTCGCGACGAACCCGGATTGGAGTCAAACGCCGACCGTGCGTCTGTTCCGGAACCGGGGAGGCGCGCGCACGCAGATCTTCGAGTCCACGATGGAGGAGATGCTGAACACCGCGTCCGAAACGCCCCTACTGCAGGATGGCGATGTCCTCACGATCGATGTCGAGCAACGCCGGCGCATGAACTGGCGTGACGTATTCACCATCATCAGCCCAATTCTGTCCACGCTTCTCCTCGTCGAGCGGCTTAGCCGATAAGTCAACCGCCATGATTTCCAAGCACGACCGGATCTTCGTCGCCGGCCATCGGGGGCTTGTCGGCTCCGCCGTCGTCCGCCGTCTCACGGCCGGCGGTTACGATCATATCGTCACCCGCACCCGTCAGGAACTCGACCTCCTTTCGCAGGCGGAGGTAGCCTCTTTTTTTGCAAAGGAACACCCGAACGTGGTGATCCTCGCGGCGGCGAAAGTGGGCGGGATTCTGGCGAACAACGCCTACCCGGCCGACTTTATCAGCGACAATCTGGTCATCGAGACCAATATCATCCGGGCCGCGTTTGGCGCCGGCGTCAAGCGGCTGATCTTCCTCGGCAGTTCGTGCATCTACCCCAAGCTGGCCCCGCAGCCGCTTAAGGAAGAATACCTGCTCACCGGCCCGCTGGAACCGACCAACGAGTGGTATGCGATCGCGAAGATCGCCGGCATCAAGTTATGCCAGGCCTACAGGAAACAGCATGGATCGGACTTTTTCAGCATGATGCCGACCAATCTGTACGGCCCGAACGACAACTTCGACCTCAAATCCAGCCACGTACTCCCCGCGCTCATCCGCAAATTCCATGAAGCGAAGGGGGTCAACGGCCTGCCGGACGCGGCCGTTCCCATCTGGGGATCGGGTAAGCCGCTCCGCGAATTCCTCTATGTGGACGACATGGCGGACGCCACCGTTTTTGCCATGGAGCAGCCGGCCGATCTTATCTATGAGACGGCGCCGGACGGCATCCTGAACGTCGGCGCCGGCTATGACCTCTCGATTCGCGAACTGGCCGAACTCGTGCGCGACGTTGTCGGGAGCAACAGCCCGATCGAATACGACGCGTCCAAGCCGGACGGCACGCCGCGTAAGTTGATGGACGTCTCGCGGATGACGAAGCTGGGCTGGACGGCCGGCACCTCGCTTCGAAACGGAATCGAACACGCGTACGCGTGGTTTCAGGATCACTATCTGCCCGTCTGAACAGGCACAACTGCGTTCTAACTGATTCTACACCTTCTATCCATCGTTTCTGTGTCATGAAAAAGAAATGTGCTTTGATCACCGGCATCACCGGTCAGGACGGCGCTTATCTGGCCGAATCGCTGCTCAAAAAAGGGTACGAGGTACACGGTATCAAGCGCCGCTCGAGCTCCTTTAATACGCAGCGCATCGATCACCTGTATGTCGACCCGCACATCGACAACGCCCGCTTTTTCCTTCATTACGGCGACCTCACGGACTCGACGAACCTGATCCGCATCGTGCAGGAGGTCCAGCCCACCGAGATCTACAACCTCGCCGCTCAGAGCCACGTGCAGGTGAGTTTCGAGACGCCCGAATACACAGCCAACGTAGACGGCATCGGCACACTCCGCCTGTTGGAAGCCATCCGCATCCTCGGGCTTCAGAACACGACCCGTTTCTACCAGGCGTCGACCAGTGAGCTGTATGGCAAGGTGCAGGCCGTGCCTCAAAGCGAAACGACTCCGTTTTACCCGCGTAGCCCCTACGCCGCCGCCAAACTCTACGGATATTGGATCACGGTAAACTACCGGGAAGCCTATAACATGTTTGCCTGCAACGGCATCCTGTTCAACCACGAAAGCCCGCTCCGCGGCGAGACCTTCGTCACTCGGAAGATCACCCGCGCCGTCGCCCGGATCAAACTCGGCCTCCAGAAAGAAATCTACCTGGGCAACCTCGACGCCAAACGCGACTGGGGCCATGCCCGCGATTATGTGGAGGGCATGTGGATGATGCTGCAGCAGGACCAGCCGGACGACTACGTGCTCGCGACCGGCCGCACGACGACGGTCCGTGATTTCTGCAACGCCGCCTTCGCCGCCGTCGGCATCGAGGTGGCTTGGAAAGGCGCCGAGGAAGCTGAAAAGGGCTATCGAACCGACACGGGCGAGGTGGTTGTTGAAGTCGACCCGCGCTACTACCGGCCGACGGAGGTGGACTTGCTGCTGGGTGACCCGACCAAGGCGAAAGAGCGACTCGGCTGGGAGGCTACCTGCACACTCGAAGACATGGTGCGCGAGATGGTCGATTCCGACCTCGACGCCGCACGGGATGAACTCACCCTCCGCGAACGACACGTCGCCTGATCGCTCCGCCTCGATGGACGCACCCGAGTCTGTTTCCCGCAGGCAATTCCTCCAGAAAGTGGGTACTCTGGGAGCGACGAGCCTCGGCGGCAGCCTGCTGCTCTCGTCGTGCACCCCTTCCGACACGTCAGCCCCGCCGCCGCTCGCGGCCGGCGGTGGGCCCACGCTTGTCGTCGATGATTTTTCCCGCGACGACGCACTCGGCCTGGGCAACGGATGGGAGTCCGTCAACCCGGGTTACTGGCGCCTCGAAAATCAGCGGATGCGCCGGCGTCTGGAGAATATCGGGGATCGCCGGCCGACCGACTCCTTCCCCTGGCACTGGCGTACCCGCGGCGATGGCAAGATACCGGTCTCGTACGACAGCTCGCTTCCCTATGGGATGATCTGGCGCCGCGACTGGTGGCTTCGCGGCAATTATAGCATCCAGATCGACTTCACCGTCCACGCCCTGCCGGCGTACGCCAGCGGCACCCTGAACCAGGAGGACCGGCCCGGTTACGCCCTGTTCGGCATCACCTTCGGCTCCGAGTGCCTCGGCGAAAGCTGGACGGGGAGTCAGGAGGGCGATTCATTCCTGGACCGCCTGATGCCCGGCAGCGCCGGAGACTCGGCGGCCTGGATGGCGGTTTGGACGGATGACGGTCGATTTGGGATCTACAGCCACACGTCCGACACGCTCAAGCCCGTCGATAGTCGGGCCGAAATCACAACCCGCGCCCCGCGCGCCGGCGACACCGGCTCGATCCTCCTCTTTGTCGACGGCACCGATCCCAGGTACGCGGCCATCGATGTCATGTTATTCTACGGCGACACCTGGCAGTCCATATCGCTACCCAATGTCAACCGCGAAGCCTACACGGAGGGCTTTTTCGGCATCGTCGGACGCGGCGGCCTGGACGTTTCGCTGGGTAAGATCACCCTTGCGCCCCGGGAGAACGAAGTACTCGACACCCCGCTCAACGAGTTACACGTCTGCTACCCCCTGCTCGACACCCTGCGCGTGTCCGACGGGATCTGGCGGTGCCGATTTATCGCCCTGTTCCGAAACGACGGGGGCCACGCCGCCATCCGCATCGCGGACACCGATACCCCCGTTGGCGGGTGGCAGAGCCTGCCTGCCGCCGGCGAGGCGCCCATCGTCAGTAACGCCTTTCGACGCCATACAGCAGTAATCGATGTCGTCCTCCCCTTTGATCCATCCACGGGTACCCAGTATTACACCGTCTGGCGAAACGACGTCAACCTCACGACCGATCCCCGGATTGGCACGGCCAGCGTGGGCGCCGGCACCGGGTTCATCGGCACGGTCCCGTCGAGCGGCCTGTATGTGGGCCGGCTGCCACAACTCACCGCCCCGTACCGGCTCTGCGGCCTGAGTTGCCATTCGATTCACGGGAACGGCCCCAATCTACCGCGCGCCGAGAAATACCAGGCCTGGTTCGTCCATGACCAGCCCACGCCCGAGGCGTACCTGCACCTCGAGGACTACAACTTCCAGGTGATGGTATGGGAGGACGACGTCTGGTACCTCGAGCTCATGTTTCCCCCGCCCAGCACCGACGACGCGTATAAAGTCATCACCACCACCCTCGCCGGCCCCACGACGCGGTGGCAGATGATGCGGCACTGGAACGTGGTCAACCCGGGTGACCATGACTACGGGATGGACGACGTAAAGGGCCCGGAGCAACGTCTGGTGCGGCTTCACGACGACCTCGGGCAGGACGCCGCGTATATGCGGCGTAACTTCCAGATCGTCCGCCACCTCATGAGCGGCGACGAGAACCCGGATGCCGAGGAGAATCCACGGCTGTGGCGGCGGTGGCGCTCGCCGGCCGGCGATTTTTCGCTCCTCATCATGGATGCTCGGCTCTGGCGCACCTCCCAGGACACCCGCATCTGGGACGACAACGGCTGGGGAGATAAGAATCATCTGTATGATCGGAGCGACCCGACCCGGACGCTGCTCGGCGAAGAACAATTCGCCTGGCTCCAGGAGCAACTACGTACCGATGCTTCGCCCCTGATCTGCGTCACCGGCATCAATGGCCTGCACACGATCTGGTCGGGCACCGAAAAGGACCCGGAGACCGGGCTCGCATTTAACCAGGACGACCGGGTGACGGCCGACTACGCGGGATGGGTGATGGCCGGGGCCGACCGTGTGCTCGAGCTGATGGGCGGACGCGACGGCGTCGTCACCGTGTATGGCGATGTGCATAACGGCACGATTATCCGCAACACGCACCACAACGTGTGTGAATGCAGCTTTGGCCCGATAGGAAGGAATTCCGGTCGTGATCCGAAAGAAGGGTTTGGCCGCAAGATGACCGACTACGACGGCCGGCCGCTTGAGGTTACGGCGTTGTACCATGCGGACTACCACGCTCCCGATCTCACACCAGCTTCCGGGCCGTTCTACTGGAATTTCCTGGAGATGAACTTCGATACACGTCCGGCGGACCCCGTCGCGAAACTCACTATACGCAATCTGATCGATGCACCGGACGCGGCGCCCCGGGGCGGCGGTGCTCTAACGATCGCCGGCTCCGCCATGGGCCGCGCGCGGACGAGCACATTACCCCCGGAACTCGTCACACTCCCCCTGGCGGATGTCCGTCTGAACCGGCTCACGGGAGAACCCATCCGTTCTTTCCGCTCGAATGCGGAGGGCCGGCTCGTGCACGGAGGCCTGATCGATATCCCCCCGGGCACGCCAATCGTGATGACGACACATACTTCATCCAGTGCGGATGCCAGAATCATCCAAACACTGCCGGTTTAATCGAAACAAAACACACGGTGTGGCACTGTACTTGAACATGCCGACTTGTCGCAATTTCTTACGTTTGATATTCCCGCGGGGCCGTGACGCCTCTCTTTTGTAACCAGTTCCTCGATGTCTCATAACGGTCATGTCCAGCCTGCTTGAAAAAGCGTCAAGCCGGCGTTCGCCCCTGGAGATCAGCGCGATGGTGCTCATCGCGCTGTCGTTTTTTGCATTTCTGGTGTTCGGGGGTGAAAAAGTCGTCCTGCTCCTGAACGGACTCTGTCTGGCCTTCGGATTGGTACTCGTGGCCTATAAATACCACTGGGTCATGGTGGGGCTCTGGGGGCTCGCGACGCAGATCATGGTAGAAGTCGTGATCTGGGACTATTCGAACTATGTCGAGCCTTCGATCAGCGCCGGGGGCGGCGTCGACATGTTATATGGCGACCCGATTCTGTTCGCCATGCTTACGGCAATGTCCATCAAAGTGGCTTCCGGCGATCTACGGGCCCGCCATGTACTGTTAAGGGAGAACCTGTGGTGGACCATCTTCATGGGCTGGATGGTGTTCGAACTGGCTCGCTCGATGATGCTGTTTGGTATTGTCAGCCCCATGGGCGAATTCCGCACGTACTTCCGCGAAATCCTCATCGTGCCCTACGTGATCATCTTTGCCCGCAGCCGGCACGATCAATGGCGCGTGTTCCAGATCCTGGTGGGCCTGTCTCTTTCCTTCATCGTGATCGGTCTTTTCCGCGGCGCGTACGTCCACAACTTCGCCTTTCATGCCTACGCCAAGTGGCTCTATCAGCATGGCTCGCTCGGGCTATTGTGGGGTACACTGGCGATCTACCTCATGAAGCAATTCGGCTTCTGGTGGCGGAGTAACACGTTGCTTGCGATGCTGATCGGTATCTCGATGGCGCTGACCATCATCGCCAGCCATCGCTCGGTATGGCTGGCGGCCATCGTGTCATTGTTCGTGCTGTTCCTGATGGGGTATTTCCGGATGGGCACGATCATGAAACTGGCGTTTATCGCCATGACCGCGACGATCCTGCTGGGTCTCGTCTATGAAGAACTGGATCTCTTCGGCTATATCCAGGAGCGGATGACCGCGTTGACAGCCCCATCCCAGGATCAGACGGCGAGTTGGCGCTTCTATTTGTGGATGGACGCCATTGAGCAATCGAAGGCGCATTTTCTCGAAGGAAAAGGACTCGGCAATTACTTTCAGTTGCGGTCTCCGACCGGATCGATTGTAACAGCGATGCTCCACAATCAATATATTCAGCTTCACTACCAGATCGGGATTATCGGGCTGGTGCTTTACCTCGCTTTCGCGCTCCAAACGTACGTACGACTGCGTCGTACGTACGTGGAGACGCTCGACCCCTTTTACAAGATGACGGCCCTGTTGAGCCTGGTGGTACTGCTGGGCGCGTCGGCCTATTACGTGGCGTACGATTTTGAACCGTTTACCTGGTTATTCGTGAGCCTCGGACTTGCGATTGCGCAAAACCACGCGGAGGAGAAAGAGGCCGCGCGGTTGTATTATCGGGCTTATTATGCCCAGAACCGAATGTGATACCCCTCCACGGCGCCCTTGCGTCGTGCATGCGATCTGCACCGATGAAACAAGCGTTCATAAATTCACTCCCGAAGTCGGGCACACACCTTACGGCGAAATGCCTCAAACTGATGGGGTATTCCGAACGGGACCATGTGGGATCCGCCCAGGTGCTCAACCCGGGCCTGGCGAGCAAACTCCGCCGGCTATCGTGGTTGCCGGTGCGCCAGGGTTACCTCGTGGGGATCGACACACCGGTGGAGATTTCGCGCAGGGCGGTGCATCGGATGCTCCGCCGAGCGCCGGCTCATTCGTTTTTCACGGCGCACGTGGGCTACGCGACAGCCTTGCTGGATGCCGTAGTGGCCCACGACGTGCGGCCGATCGTTGTTTTTCGGGATCCGCGTGCGGTGCTGGTTTCGTTCGTCCATTATGTCGCCGAGCGTAAAGAGCACGTCATCCACGAGGAGTTTGCGAGCCTCACCATGGAGGAGCGGTTCGACGCCGTGTTAAACGGCCGGCGCTTCCGCAACGCCTACCTCGAATCGCTGCGAACCCGCTGCCTCGCCCTAGAAGGCTGGCTGAATTCGGACGATACCGTCAAAATCCGATTCGAAGACCTGGTGGGTAATCGCGGAGGCGGATCGGACGAGATCCAGCGCAACACGTTGCAGCGTCTGTGCGACAGCCTGGACATTGTGAATCCGCCTATCGACAAAGTGGTCGAGGAGCTGTTTGGCCCCGGTCGTCACACCTTCCGTAAAGGCCAGGTCGCCTCCTGGCAGGAAGAGATTCCCGAATCCCTCATGCCGGCCGTCACCGCGAAGGTAGGCGACATCATCGAGCGCTGGGGGTACCACGAGCTGTACAAGGAGCTCGATACCGTTTCATCCTCCTGAGGACCTCGTTCCTCCGTCGGGTTTATCATGCACATCCAGGCTCGCTCGGGTATGGCGGGAGATTTTCTTGCGCGGCTCCGCGGCCAAGGACTGGTCGCCCAGCTCGTCCGTGGCTCTAGCAGCGGCCTCGTTTCGAGAATCGCTGCCGCCGGGGTCGGGTTCGTATCCGTCGGCGTGCTCACCAATTACCTGGGCATCGAGCACTACGGTGATTATGCGTACGCGCTCGCCTGGCTCACGATGCTGGCCACCGTAGGACGGCTCGGGTTCAATAAATCCGCGATTCGTTACCTCGCCTCGTATCGTGCTTCGTCGGACTGGCCTCGGATCCGCGGCTTCATCTTGTATTGCCGCAGGATCACCTACTGGATTTCGACGGCGGCGGCGCTGCTAGTGGCCGGCGTATTATGGCTCGCCTGGGATCCCATCGCTGCGTATTACGGCAACGAGCGATTTCTGATCGCCATGATGCTGGCGCTCATCTCCCTCCCCCTCCTCAGCTATTTACAGGTCAGTGAAGGCGTCCTGGATGGATTTAAAAAGGTCGCGCAATCTCAGATCCCCCTCCGCATCGCCCGTCCGGGGCTGATCGCCCTGTTTACGGTGATGGTCTATTCCTGGACGACGATGGGGCGCACCGTCAGCACCAGCGGAGCGACGGTCATGACGGTTGAATCCGCCATGATCATCAACCTCGCCGCGACGTTGATGGCCTTGCTCCTTGCCGGCGTGCTCGTACGCCGCACGCTGCCCGCAGAGGTCAAGACCGCTAATCCGGTGTTCGAATCCCGCGACTGGTTCATTACTTCGCGGGACATGATGTGGACATCCGGCTTCAACCTGGTGATCTTTGAGGCGGACCAGATTCTACTGGGCCTGTTTTCCACAACCGAGGATGTGGGCGTATTCAGCGTCGCCTCGCGTGTCGCCCAGTTACTCATTATCGCCCTCACGGCCACGAACGCCATTCTCTATCCGATGACAGCCGACCTCTTTGCGCGCAAGAAGATGCACGAGTTGCAGCGGATCGTGACGCTCGGCGCCAATGCGGTGTTTTTCATCGCGATTGCCCTGGCCGTCGTACTCTTCGTCGGCTCAGGCTATCTGGAGTTGATATTCTCGGAGGGATTCGGCGCCTCCACGCCGCTTTTACGCGTGTTGATCATCGGCCAGATCGTGAACGCGTTCACCGGGCCGGCGTTGTTGCTCCTCAATATGACCGGCCATCACCGGGATTCAGCTCGCATCCTCGGGTTCACGGCCATCATCAATGTCGTGATGAACGTAGGCCTGATCAAGCTGTACGGAGCGATGGGCGCCGCCGTCGCCACGTCGCTTTCCATCATCCTCTGGAACACGATTGCGGCCTTCGTCGTCTGGCATCGCTTAAAAATCGTATCGACTGCCCTCTACTGGCCCAAAAAACGGGGTAACACCAGTGAGTGAGACAGAGCGTGATCCAGAGCGTGAGACGAAGCCTAGGACAGCTCGTGATCCGGTCAACGACGCCGCGCAAAAGCCTGTCCAGCCCATCTTTCTGTTATCGCTCCCACGCAGTGGGTCGACGCTGCTGCAGCGCATCCTCGCCAAACACTCGGCCATCGACACGGCCGCGGAGCCGTGGATCCTGCTCCCGCTCGTCAGCACCATGCGCAGCGAGGGGGTCTACACGAACTACGATCAGAACGCCGTCGTCGACGCCATTCGGGACTTTTACACCGCGATGCCCGGCGGCCGCGCTACGTTCACCGGCGCCCTTCGCGATCTGGCCCTGCGGCTCTACACGGATCGAGCCCGCCCAGGGGCCCGGTATTTTCTCGACAAAACGCCCCGGTATCATCTCATCCTCGATGAGATTTTCGAACTCTTCCCGGACGCCCGCTTCGTCTTCCTCTGGCGGAACCCCCTCTCCGTCATCGCGTCCATGCTGGATACCTGGCACCGCGGTCACTGGTACCTCTACTTTTTCAAGATCGATCTCTACGAGGGATTCGAACGGCTCATGGCAGCCCATGAGAAGTATGAGAATAGGGCGTTCAGTATTCGTTACGAAGACATAATCTCCGAACCCGAACTATCTTGTAAGGACTTATGTAGGTACCTTGATATCCCCTTCGAGCCCGCCATGATCGACGATTTCCAAAGCGTCGACCTCGGCGGTGAGATGGGGGATCCGACGGGCGTCAAGGCGTACCGCTCCATCAGCGATGGCTCGCTGGATAAATGGAAGCAGTCGCTCCGGAATCCGATCCGCAAAGGATGGTGCCAACGGTACCTGACGTGGCTCGGCGAGCGCCGGCTCGCGGCACTTGGCTACGACCTTGATGAACTCCGTACCGAACTACACACGATCCCCTTTTCCATGAAACGAGCGGGCGGCGACATCCTCCGAATGACGTACGGCCTCGTGTATCAGTTTCTGGAATTGCGTTTACTCCAAGATAAACTCAAGCGTCTCCCCCAGCTGAAACGAGTTCATCCTCACCTGTAACTCCGATCGCCGAGCGTTTTCGCTCATAGAAGTCTGGTCACATGACGTATCTCATTGCGACTCACTCGCAATTGTTCGCTCTTACATTTGATGGGAACTGGCGTGTGACGGATGTCCGCCCGCTGGCCCGAGGCCATCATTACGGCATCGGCTTTCTAAAGAACGAGGAAGTGGACGCTGTGTTAGTGAAGCAAGATGACCGCCGGCTGCGCGTGCTAGACCGTCAATCGCTCGAAGAAGTGGCGGACCCTATCCCCTTCCTCGGCGAAACCGGCGCTATCCACCAGATCAGCTGTTCAAACGGCGGCCTGTATTTTACGAACACGGATTTTAATAACATCGTATACCAGACGCTGGATGGTACGACGTACCATTCGTACCACTTCGAAGGGAAGAGTTTCGATCACAACCACATCAACTCGGTGTTTCCCTGCGGCAACCAGATCTACGCCTTGCTGCACAACAAAGGACGCACGTTGACCGAACTGGCGATCCTGGACCACGACCCACGCGCCGGCTTCACCTACCGCCAGTCGCTCAGTATCTGGGACCACGGGTGCCACAACGTCTTCCTCGAAGGCACGCGGATGTATTATAATGCGTCCTCGACCGGTCAGTTTGTGGCCGTGGATCTCTCAACACAACAAATCCTCACCCGGCTCACCTACCCGGGGCATACCAAGGGCATCTCCGTCGTTGGGGATCACATCGTGATCGGCTTCTCAGAACACGCCGAACGCCACGCCCGCGATAAAACGCGGGGATTTCTGGCGGTGATCAACCAGAAGACGCTCAAGGAGATCGACATCATCGAGCTGGACGAACTTGATCTTCCAATCTCGGTGGGCAACATCAACGAGGTGCGCTGCATTTCGGGAGGCGAGCGCACCCATGCCGCGGAAGCGCCACTCGATCTGGACTGGACCTACCTGCGCCTTGCGCGCCGGAATCCAGCCGAGTATTTATTTAAACACGTCTCCCTGTACGCGACGCGGAGTCTGAAAAAACTCACGGGAAACCGCAAGCTTTAGACGCATTCCCGCGGCACCGATACCTCTGACGTCACGTGCCTTCGCTTTCAGCGAAACCCGGAGGGGTGTAACGAATTGGAAAGGCACACCATGGCAACGGATTCGCTCCGCGCGCCATTGCGCGCGTGCACCGGGTGAACCCGCCTCGTCCCTAAGCGCCCATCGCCTTTGTTACGCAGCCTCCACTCAATCCGATGTCCGCAACAACCCGCATTACAGCCGTCCTGGCCTGCCACAACCGCAAGCCCCTGACGCTGAAATGCCTTGAGAACTATTTCGCCCAGATGGTCGATGACACCGTGGCGTTGGAGGCCGTCGTTCTGGACGATGGCAGTTCCGATGGCACGAGCGAAGCGATTGCCGCGCGCTTTCCCCGGGTGCGGTTGCTCCATGGGGATGGATCGCTCTTCTGGAATGGCGGGATGCATCGGGCGTTTGGAGAGGCCACGGCCACTGGCTCGGAGTATTACCTGTGGCTCAACGACGATACCCAGCTCTATCCGGACACCCTCGGTCGGTTCATGAAAACCGTTCGCCAACTGGAGGTGGCCGGGTACGAGCGCAACATGATCGTCGGCTCGGTTCAGGACCCTGCGAGCGGCGCATTGACGTACGGAGGCTCCGTGCGGAGCAGCACCTGGCACCCCCTGAAATTCGAACTCGTCGCCCCGGCGGATCATCCCTTGCCGTGTGTGATCATGCACGGAAATTGTGTGCTGATCCCGGACGACGTGGCGCGGCTGGTCGGTAATCTCGATCGTGGGTTTTCTCACGCTATCGGGGATATTGACTACTCGCTGCGCGCCACCGAAAAGGGTGTTTCCGTGTGGATCGCCCCCGGGTACGCCGGCACGTGTGCGACGAACCCGATCGATGGCAGCTGGCTCGACACGCGGCTTTCGCTGCGCGAGCGCTGGCGCCAGGTGACAGGCCCCAAAGGCCTTCCGCCCCGTGAGTGGATGTACTTTGCGCGGAAATATGCCGGCATGATGTGGCCTATCTACGGGTCGCTGCCGTATGTACGCATGACCCTGTCCGCCGTGACGGCACGGTTCGGGCACCAGAAATTACGACCCATCGCGTGATGGGCGCTCCCGCCTAGACCGTTTGACCCCTATTCCCATGGTTTACGTCGTTACCCCGGTCTTCAACCGAAAAGCCATCACCCAGCGATTCCTGGCCTGTCTGCAGCAGCAGGACTATCGCGACATCCGCGCCGTCATCGTAGACGACGGGTCGACTGATGGGACGTCTGACATGATCCGGGCCGAATTTCCAGAAGTCACTATTGTGACCGGCGACGGCAATCTTTGGTGGACCGGGGGCACCAACGCCGGCCTTCGCCATGTCCTGGCGGAAGCCCGCGCGGATGACTTCGTGCTGATCATCAACGACGACCTGGAGTTCGACGCCGCCTACGTGGGCCGGCTGGTCGCCTTCGCCCAGGCGCATCCGCGCACCCTGGTAGGATCCGTGGTGATCGACATCGAAACGCCGGACACCATCTGGGACGGCGGCCGCATCACCAACTGGTTCACGGCCAAGGACCGGGTGCTGCATGTAGGCCGGCGATTGTCTGAATTCTCACCGGGTCATGCCGTAGAAGTCTCCCAGCTCACGGGCCGGGGCATGCTCGCGCCGGTAGGCGTATTTAATGAAGTAGGGTTGTATGACGAGGTGCATTTCAAGCACCGGGGCGACACTGAATTCCCCGTGCGCGCGTGCCGGCGTGGGTACAAGCAGGTGGTCGCCTACGACGCGTCCGTGCGTAGCCACGTACATAAAACCTATGAGTTCGACGTCAAGGACGTATATCGATTGGGCGACATCAAACGCTATTTCTTCGACTTTCGCTCGTCGTTTTGGGTCAAGTTTCGCTTCTACTTTGCGCTCAAAACCGCTACCTCGCCGCTGCAATTCGTCTCATTTTTTACGTGCGACATGGTCCGCGTAACGGTACACTTTCTGAAACGTCTGCGATTGAGCGCTTGAAGGCCCGCTCCCGCGCGCGCCATCCCGTGTATTTGCCCATCGTTCATACCCAGGGGAGGGTTCATGAAAAGAAATAAATCGCGCAAGGAGCGGTGTCTATTCATCGTGTGGAAAGGGTATCAGCGCCGCGCCGAGGTTCTGGCGCCGTTGTTTGATGCCGAAATCAAGTGGGTACCCCATCTTTTCCGGAGCAAGCGTCTGCGGCCGCTCGACTATCTCTACAAACTCGTCGTCACCATCTTCCATATCCTGCGCAAGCGCCCCAGTTATGCGATTGTCCAGGCGCCACCGCATTATGCCGCCCTGCCCGCCATCCTGTGCCGGTTGCCTTACATCCTGGATGCACACAACGGAGTGTTCCAGTCCTACTGGCATAAACTCCCCCTCTTTAATCGAGTGATGCGCCGCGCCCAGGCCGTGCTGGTGCACAACCCCGAAGTGTTGGCTCTCTTTCATGGCGATTACCCGGAGAAGCCTTTTTTTGTCGTCGCCGACCCGCTTCAGCGCATCGAGGCGCCGAACGCGGTGCGTGAGGCCAGTAAGATACTCTTCATCTGCTCGTTCGACCCGGATGAACCCGTCGAGACCATTGCCGATGTCATCGCCCGGGTGCCAGAGTACACGTTTGTCATCACGGCCGATCTAAAAAAGTTGCCCACGGCGTTACGTCAGCGGATAGAAGGGTATCCCAACGTCCTTCTCACCGGTTTCCTCAGCACCGGCGACTACCACCGGATGTTGTGCACCAGCACCGCCGCCATCGCGCTCACGAACATGGTGGCCACCCAGCAATCCGGGGCCTGCGAGGCTCTTTCGTCCGACACCCCGCTCATTGCCAGCCGCTCCAGCCTCTCCGAGAAGCTTTTTGGCGAGTGGGCGACGCTGGTTGAAAACACGCCCGACGCGATCGTCGCCGGCATCCGGAGTCTCGATACAGCGCCGCTACATCTCGAAGCCTATCGCACGGCGTGGAATCAACAGGTCCGTGCGGGCGTGATCTCTGTTCTGGAGGAGGTGTTACATGTCCCGGCGGGAGATTCGGCGCCTGACGTGCGCGAACAGCATCTCACTTCGTGAATTCTAGCGAGGATTCCTACGTAGCAGGCGGCTACAGGCACGGGACGTGATAAGTTTGGCACAATTCTGCATGGGGCTGCCGACATCGTATCACCGATGCCGACAGCCCCCTCCTGTTTCGTGCATCTCCGATTGCGCCGGCGCTGGCCGCCGCAATCGCTCCCCCGGTGTTTACCAAATTACTCGCTACGCCAATCTCTATGCGATTGACCCGACTCGTGTGCCCTTTCGCGACGTTCTTGACGATAGTTTACTCCCTGATCCTTGTCCCACCCGCGCTCGCCCAGCAATGTTATTTGCAGCAGGACTGCGGACCCGGCTCGATGTGTGGCGCCAACGGCATCTGCCGGCCCGTACGTGATGTACTCACCGCCGGCGGCGGGGTCATCCACTGGGTAGATGCCGCGAATGGCAGCAACAGCAACCCCGGCACGGAAGGCGCCCCCTGGGCGACCGTCGTTTACGCCGCCCAACATACCAGCGTGCAACCCGGCGACGCGATCCTCATCCGTGAGGGTACCTATTATGGCGAAATCATCCCGGCGCGCGGCGGTACATCGGGCAACCGCATCGCCTATGCGGGATATCCCGGCGAACGCGTGGCGATATCTGGAGCCGTACCCCTCTCAGGCGCCTGGACCCTGGACGCCAGCCAGATATGGAAGATGACCTGGACCCTGCCGCCGCTCTGGGTGCGCCGTGTAAACGATGGTGTGCCCCAGGACGACGACGCGCGCCGGCGCGACGTCCTCATCGCCGACGACCAGATGCTCAAGGCCGTTTACACACGCGCCGATGTTGTGGAAGGCACCTTCTTTCTCGAAGGATCGCCGGCGAACCCCACCCGGATGTATGCCTGGCTGCCCGGCGGGATAAATCCAAATAACGCCCGGATGGAGACCAGTCGCACGAACAACCTGTTCACACCCTCCGGCAGTGAAGCCAACTGCAATGTGGGCGAAATTCGTGGCTACTTCCATTTCGTCAACCTGATCTTCCGGCATACCGCGAACGATGGACTCACCGGCGCATTGTGTGTCGGTAGCCAGGGGTCGCTGGTCGAGAACGTGACGGCAGAGTGGAACAACGGCGCCGGCATTTTCATGCGTGGCGACGACCACATCGCCCGTGGTGTGTACGCCTTCAGCAACGGCATGAGCGGTGTCCGAGGCGAATATTGCGATCGATGCTTGCTCGAGTATGCAGAGAGCCGATACAACAATTGGAAGGGATACAAACCCTTCTGGGAGTCAGGCGGCGGAAAGTGGCTTTATACGACGAACTCCACATTCCGCCACCTCAACTTTTCAGACAATGAAGGCCCCGGCCTCTGGCTGGACACCGAGAACTACGGCAATACGATCGAACGCAGCGTGTTCGACAACAACTACGGGGTCAATGTATTTCTGGAACTGCTCACAAACGACACCATCGTCCGCAACAACGTGATGACCCGCGCCCGGTTCGCGCGTCCAGCCTTCTACGGATATGGCCTGCTGGTGCATGCCGCGAACGACAATATGATCCTGCACAACACCATGCTGGCGAATGAAGGGGGCGCGATGCGGATTCGGGCGGACTACCGGGGCAAGTCGACCGGAAACCGATACTACAACAACCTGTTTGTCGCCAACACACTCATTGAGCATGGCACCGAACGGCGATCCAGTGAGCTGTCGTTTGAAGAACACGTCACTGTTGACGATGCACGCAGTAACACGGGTGACGGCAATGTCATGTGGCACCGCAGCTATGCGTCACAAGAGTATAATACGTTCCAGTTCCGGCCGGCCAGTGGCGTGAACGTCGTCCACTCCTCCAACTTGAAAGACTGGCAGAACGCGGCGCTGACCGACTACAATTCCATCGTGGTGGACCTTTCAAAAGCGCATGTCGTTGACACCACCGACATGGTTAAGGGTTGGCGCCTGGCCGACGGTTCGCAGATCATAGGCAAGGGAGTTGCATTGCCTTCGGATATGCCGCCCTTGCTCGCCGATTTCGACGGCGACCCTCGCCCTGTCAAAGGCTCCGACCCTGGCGCGGATCAATTCAGTAGTGACGCACCGGACAATACGACGGCCGGCGTGCCGGGGGATGCCTCGGGCAACGGCCTGGTTACGGCGCTAGACGCCTCTCTGGTGCTCCAGCATGCCAGTGGCCTGCTCAATCTGGGGGCTCAACTCGTTGCCGACGCCAGCGGAGACGGCGCCATCACGGCCTTTGATGCTTCATTGATCCTAAAATTTATAACCGGCTATATTTCCTGTTTCCCGGTCGCCCCGGAATGCCAGTCCGCGGGGAAGCAATCGCTTTGACCCGGGATTCCGCCACCTTGTCGCCGGCGCAATGAGTGCGTAGCGCTCGACCGCTGGAGCGGCGCGCCATTCGCTGAACGAACGAGCTATGAGAGTATTGTTAGCGGCCTACGCCTGCGAGCCCCATCGCGGGTCAGAGGAAGGGTTCGGCTGGAACTGGGCCACCCATCTCGCCGGCCAGGGGCACGACGTCTGGGTGATGACACGTCCGCTGGCCCGGTCGGCCATTGAACGCGCCATGACCGAGGCGCCGATGCCGAATCTGCACTTCGTCTATGTGGATATCCCGTCTCGGTATCGCCGTTTTATCAAGGGCCTGTTCGGTGTCTACGCGCACTATTTCCTGTGGCAACGCTCCGCGTATCGGGAGGCAAAAAGCGTCATCGGCCGGCAGGAGATTGACCTGGTTCACCACGTTACCTGGGGCAGCCTCATCGGAGGATCGTGGCTGTGGAAGCTCGGGAAGCCGTTTGTGTTTGGCCCGGTGGGCGGCGGCCAGGTGGCGCCTGCCGCCTTCTCCCGGTATTTCCCGACACGCTGGCGGGAGGAGTCGCTCCGAACCTACATTACCGTGAAGTGGCTGCCTTACTTGCCCTCGACGCGGAGGATGTTGCGGCACACGACGCTGCTCCTGGCGACCAATAGCGAGACCCTCGCCATCGCCCGTCAGATGGGCGCACCGCGAGCCGAGTTGTTTCTGGACACCGGGCTGCCGGCGACTTATTACGCCGCCGAGCCCAAATATCATTTTCGAGACCATACAGCACACATCCTCTGGGTAGGCCGTCTGCTGGAGCGCAAGGCGCTGCTGCTTTCACTGGAGGCCGTCGCGCGGCTCAAGATCCCTTTTTCGATGACCATCCTGGGAGATGGTCCGCAGGACGCCGATGTGAACGGCTGGATCGAATCGCTGGGTCTGACCGGGCGGGTACACGCCCCCGGGCGCGTCGCCTGGAGCGAGGTACAGCGTGCGTATGAAGAAAACGAGATCTTTTTGTTTACCAGCCTGCGGGATTCGTTCGGGTCGCAGTTGTTGGAGGCGATGAGTAACGGCCTGGCGATCGTCACGTTGGATCATCAGGGTGCGCACGACTTTGTACCGGACGAAGCCGGCCTCAAGGTGCCTGTCACCACGCCGGAAGAAACGGCCGAGCGCCTTGCCGATGCCATTGCAGCACTCTATCGGCAGCCGGAGCGGCTGGCCGGCATGAGTGCCGCCGGGCTCGCGTTCGCCCGGACCAACGAATGGACCCTTAAAGCCAAACAGGTGACGCGCCTGTACGACACGATTACTCCCCAAACCCCCCGTCGCGAACCCGTGTACTGATCTTCACCGCCTCTTAATCTGCCCGGACCGTCGTATTTTTCAGCGATGGCGCAAGGCTGATACGAACGAGTCAGTAAGAAATACACGGCCGCGCGTCACAGATTCTCCAGTCGTAACGGTATATGTACACCGCCCCAAGGGACAGTCGCACCATCCTCACGATGCAGGTTGATGTGACGAGTTATCCCGATGCGACGCAAAAAGTGGTCAATTGGGCGCGTGAGGGGCGCTCACGCATCGTGTGCGCCGCCAACGTGCACATGGTGATGGAGACCCACGACGACCCCTCGTTCGGGAGCATCGTGAACGGTGCGGATCTCGTGACACCGGATGGCGTGCCGCTTGTATGGGCGCTCCGTCTGATGGGGGTCGAGGAAGCCACCCGCGTGTACGGACCCGATCTGACATTGCATGTCTGCGAGGCAGCCGCGCTGCAGCGCATCCCGATCGGGCTGTATGGCGGCACGCCGGAGAGCCTCGACGACTTCGAAACGTTCCTGACGCAGCGGTTTGCCGGCACCCATATCGGCTGCAAGATCGCGCCCCCCTTCCGCCCGCCCACGCCGGAAGAGGATGCACGGTATATTCAGGAGATTAATACGTCCGGCGTTCGGATCCTGTTTGTGGGCATCGGTTGTCCAAAACAGGAGAAGTGGATGGCGGAGCACAAGAATACAGTACACGCCGTCATGTTGGGCGTCGGCGCCGCGTTCGATTTTCATACGGGACGCGTGCGCCAGGCCCCTGGCCTGATCCAACGGTTGGGTCTGGAATGGGCCTTCCGCCTGGCTATGGAGCCCGGGCGACTCTGGAAACGATACCTGAAGCACAACCCTCGCTTTGTCGTGCTGTTTTTGCGTCAACTGCTCGGACAGCGTGCGAAGAAAGGCATCAACACGAAACGATAACCAAAAGGAAAGGATGAGTACGTTGACCCTGATCGAACCCCATGGTGGTGAACTTTGCGAGCTCCTGTTGAAGGACAAGAAATTGGAAGCCGCGCTGCAGGAAGCCATCAATCTCCCCTCCATCACCCTGAACGCGCGCCAGCTGTGCGACATTGAGCTGCTCCTGAACGGAGGTTTCTCGCCGTTGCGCGGCTTCATGTCGCAGAAGGATTACGACCAGGTCGTCGAAGCCATGCGCCTCGCCGATGGCACGTTGTGGCCGATGCCGATCACGCTGGACGTGGCCGAAGCCACTGCGAAGGACTACAAAGGGGGCGACAAGATTGCCCTCCGCGACCCGACGGGCCTCCTGATCGCGCTGCTCACCGTCTCCGACGTGTGGAAACCGAATAAGGAGACCGAGGCCCAGAAGGTATTCGGCTCGCTCGACAAGAAGCACCCGGCGGTGTCGTACCTGTTCGACCAGTCCGGCGATTACTACATCGGCGGCTCGCTCGAAGGCGTTCGCCTGCCGATCCATTACGACTTCATGGAGCTGCGCCATACGCCCCGCGCCCTGCGCGCCGAGCTGGAAGCGCGCCAGGCCGAGAAAGTCGTGGCGTTCCAGACGCGTAACCCGATGCACCGCGCTCACAAGGAGCTGACCGACCGCGCCGCGGCCGAAGTCGGCGGGCACCTGCTCATTCACCCGGTCGTCGGGTTGACGAAGCCGGGGGACATCGACTACTTCACGCGCGTCCGCTGCTACAAGAAGCTCGTCACGCACTACCCGGGCAACCGGGCGCACCTGAGCCTGTTGCCGCTGGCGATGCGCATGGGCGGCCCACGCGAGGCCGTCTGGCATGCGATCATCCGCAAAAACTACGGGTGTACGCACCTGATCGTTGGCCGCGACCACGCCGGCCCCGGCAACGACAGCACCGGCAAGTCCTTCTACGGACCGTACGACGCCCAGGAGCTCGTCTCGAAGCATGAAGCCGAACTCGGCATCAAGATGCTCGACTTCAAGATGATGGTGTACGTGCCCGCACTGGACACGTACAAACCCGTCGACGAAATCAAGCAGGGCGAAACCACCCTGGATATCTCCGGCACCGAATTGCGCAAACGGCTCCAGGATGGCGACGAAATCCCGGCCTGGTTCTCGTACCCGGACATCGTCGAAGAGCTGCGCACGACACACCCGCCGAAGCACCAGCAGGGCTTCACGGTCTTCTTCACGGGCCTCTCGGGCTCCGGGAAGTCGACCATCGCCAACGCACTCATGACGCGCTTGCTTGAGCACTCAGGCCGGCCGGTCACCCTGCTCGACGGGGATGTCGTTCGGACCCACCTGACGAAAGGCCTCGGCTTTACGAAGGAGGATCGCTCGATCAACGTCCAGCGCATCGGCTATGTCGCCAGCGAGATCACGAAGCACCGCGGCATCTGCCTCAGCGCTCCGATCGCGCCGTACGAAGCCGACCGCCAGGCCAACCGCGCTTCGATCGGCGCCTACGGGGGCTACATCGAGGTGTATGCGGAGGCGTCGGTGGAAGTGTGCGAAAGCCGCGACACGAAGGGACTCTACGCCAAAGCGCGCGCCGGCCTGATCAAGGGCTTCACAGGGATCGACGATCCCTATGAGATCCCGACGAACGCGGAAGTGGTCTGCGTTACCGAGAAGGAAACGATCGACGAAAGCACGGAGAAAGTCCTCCAGAAGCTGTTCGAACTCGGCTTCCTCAAGGCGGGCGCCTGATCCGCGCGAGGTAAGTGATACCATGATAACCGGACGAAGGGGGCGCACGCTCTCTTCGTCCGTTTCTTTTCGGGAGACTTCTTTTTCAGGGGGCTCCGCCGCGCCGAAATGACGATACGAACGGTGAGACGGATCGAGTGAAGCCAGTACCCCCCTGTCAGATTCTAACGACCGCACATCCCGTCGCCGCCCTTCAACACGCCATCCTGGCCATCGGCCTGCCGGCTGTTTTCTTTCCCAATTTTGGATCGTAATTCCAGGTGCGACGTACGCAGGAAATCCTTCCTGGCGCCGCCACCCGGTCTCATTTTTGATAGTATTCGTTTTAAACTCTGCGCACTCATGCATGTAGCCATCATAGGAACTGGATATGTAGGCCTGGTATCGGGAACGTGTTTCTCCGAGATGGGCAACGCAGTCGTCTGCGTCGATATCGATCGATCGAAAATTGAGCGGCTCACTTCTGGTAAATTGACGATTTTCGAGCCCGGTCTGGAGATTTTCTTTGAGCGCAACCTCCGCGAAGAGCGTCTGCATTTCACTTCCTCGCTGATCGATGCCGTTCGACACGCCGAGATCATTTTTCTGGCGTTGCCCACGCCATCCGCGAGCGATGGCTCGGCAAATCTTTCCTACGTGCTGGGCGTCGCGGCCGACATTGCCGATCTGCTCCGCAAGGACTCGGCCCTCGGCTACAAGGTGATCGTAAATAAAAGTACCGTACCCGTGGGCACGGCAGACCGCGTGACAGCGGTGTTTCTCGAACGTGGCCTGGTGGCCGGCGAACACTTCGATGTCGTCTCCAACCCGGAATTTCTCCGTGAAGGCGTGGCCGTGGAGGATTTTATGAAGCCCGAACGCGTCGTGGTCGGTTCGACAAGCACCCGCGCCCTCGAGCTAATGCATTCGCTCTATGAGCCCTTCGTTCGCCAGGGCAATCCCATCCTGGATATGGATCCACGATCGGCCGAGATGACGAAGTATGCCGCCAACGCCTTCCTGGCCACGAAGATCTCGTTCATGAACGAGATCGCCAATCTCTGCGAATCCGTCGATGCCAATGTCGACATGGTCCGCGTGGGTATTGGCCTTGACAGCCGCATCGGAAAGCAGTTTTTGTACCCGGGGATTGGCTTTGGTGGGAGCTGTTTCCCGAAAGACGTAAAGGCCCTGAAGTACACCGCGGATGAATATGGCTATACGTTTGCCGTGCTCAACGCGGTGCTGGATGTCAATGAGAAGCAGCGCGGCCTGTTGGTAGACCGCGTGCTCGCGTATTTCGGAGGCGACATCGCCGGCAAGAAGGTCGCTATCTGGGGCCTTTCCTTCAAACCGAATACGGACGACGTACGCGAGGCGCCGGCGCATGTGATCATTCGGGGGCTGCTCGCTCACGGCGCCACAATCGGTGCCTTCGACCCTGAAGCGATCGAAACCACGCGCGCCGAGCTGGGCGAAACGATTACGTATCACGAGGATAGCTACAGCGTTCTCGACGATGTGGACGTGCTCGTTATCTGTACGGAGTGGAATGAATTTCGGCGGCCCGACTTCGAGAAAATGCGCAGCCTCATGCGCCATCCGATCGTGTTCGACGGCCGCAATCTCTATAAACCTGAAACGATGGCTACCAAAGGATTTACGTATTTTTCGATCGGCCGCCCCCACGTTCCCGCGAACGTGGGCGCCCTCGAAATGGAGCGATAGATTCTCAATGGCGTTGAAGTAACGGACTATGAAACGTACTCTTGTCACGGGCGGAGCCGGCTTCCTGGGATCGCACTTATGCGATCGGTTTATCCAGGAAGGGCATGAAGTCCTCTGTGTGGACAACTTCATCACAGGCCGGCCCGATAACATCGCGCACCTGATCGGCAACCCCCAGTTCACGTTTATCGAGCTGGACATTACAAACTACATCTACGTGGAGGGCCCGCTGGATTATATCTTGCATTTTGCAAGCCCCGCCTCACCAGTAGATTACCTGAAATATCCCATCCAGACGCTCAAAGTGGGCGCCCTGGGCACGCACAAGGCGCTTGGCCTGGCCAAGGCCAAAGGCGCTCGCTTCCTCAGCGCGTCTACGAGCGAAGTCTACGGAGACCCACTCGTACACCCGCAGTCTGAAGAATACTGGGGCAACGTCAATCCCATCGGGCTGCGAGGCGTCTACGACGAGGCCAAACGCTTCGCGGAGGCTATGACCATGGCCTATCATCGCTATCACGGTGTCGATACGCGGCTCGTTCGCATCTTCAACACCTACGGTCCGCGGATGCGGCTGGACGACGGCCGGGCACTCCCGACCTTCATGAAGCAGGCGCTCAACGGCGAATCCATCACCGTGTACGGCGACGGCAGCCAGACACGTTCGTTCTGTTATGTCGATGATCTTATCGAAGGCATCTATCGCTTGCTGATGAGCGACGAGACGGGCCCGGTGAACATCGGCAACCCGGACGAGATCACGATTCTCGATTTCGCCCGCGAGGTGATCTCCCTCACCGGGAGCCCGAGCGAAGTGATTTTCAAGAATCTTCCCGATGACGACCCCAAAGTGCGCCAGCCGGATATCAGCAAAGCGAAGCGGATATTGAACTGGACGCCTCAGATCGAGCGTCGAGAAGGACTGCGGCGAACACTGGCCTATTTCCGTAAGGAAGAAGCCGCACTGCCCCAGCACTGACACGACTATAGCCGCGGAGGCCGGCCCCATCCCATGCGCCCATCGGCTATGCCCCACATAGCCTTATTGGATAGGCACCGGTAGCCTGCGGCACGTAGTGACGCGTCCTACCATCCTGGTGGCGCATGTCGCTTGCGCTCAAGGTTGAACGGCCCGGTCAGGGGGTGACGTAACTTGCGAGTCACGTCACCCCCTGGTCTGATCCCTGGAGTCCGTATCCCCGCGCATTTCCGAGCGGTACGGACTCCCCGGTCACTCATTTTTGAAGGGTCACAGTAATGGAACTTGTTGAGGTACTTTCTGAACGCACGTTCTACGACCGGCTTCCGCGTAGAGGGGAATGGCTTGTCTCCTACCTCAGACACCGCCTGCAGAACGTCCTGGTGCTTGCCGCGAGCGACATGATCGCCATCGTACTGGCTTTTCTACTGGCCGGCTCGATTCGCCTGTTCTGGCAGGGCGCGCTACTGATCCCGGATTGGGCCTGGTATCTGATCCCCGCCTGGTGGATCGGCACGGCCATCACACAACTTTTGCCCAGTTGGGGGCTCGGCCCGGTCGAGGAACTCCGACGAACGGTCCTGCTGCTCATTGTAATATTCGCCGGCGCCGCCGTCGTGTTGTTTATTAGCAAGGCCTCCGAGTCCGTCAGCCGTATCACCCTCACCCTCTCCTTCCTGTTCAGCGTCGTAACCGTCCCGTTCATGCGGATGCTGGTCAAGCACCTCCTGATCCGGCTCGGGGTCTGGGGGCTGCCCACGGTCATCTACGGCGGCGGGGAGTTCGCGGAGCGCATCGTGCGCTTCCTCCAGGCGGAAAAGGGCCTGGGCTACAAACCCATTGGCATCTTCGACGACGACCCATCCTCCTGGAATACCGCGCTACTCAACGTTCCGATCGAAGGCGGGACCAACCTCGTGACGCCGGAAGCATCGGTGGCCATCCTCGCGATGCCGAGTATGTCCAGTGCTCGCGCCACCGAACTGCTGGAAGGCCCGCTCTCGTATTACCGCACGGTGTTGCTCGTGCCGGACCTCCTGGAGTCGCCCTCGCTCTGGGTCAAGCCGCGCGACCTGAGCGGGATGCTGGGACTGGAGATCACGTCCAATCTCATCAATCCGGTCTCCCGATTCGCCAAGCTTACGTTCGACGTGCTCGTCGTCCTGCTCACCAGTCCGATCTGGTTTCCGATCTGCGCGACGCTGGCCTTCCTGATCTGGTTCGAGGACCGGCAGAGCCCCTTTTTCTTGCAGGAACGTGTTGGGCGCGGGGGCAAGATGTTTCGCACGTTTAAATTCCGCACCATGGTGCCCAACGCGGAAGCGGTGCTACGGCAAAAGCTGGAGACCGACGAAGTGATGCGGACGGAGTGGGAGACGTTTTACAAGCTGCGGAAAGACCCACGGATTACCAAGATAGGCCGGCTGCTTCGCCGGCTCAGCCTGGACGAATTGCCCCAATTGATCAACGTGCTGCGGGGCGAAATGTCGCTTGTGGGCCCTCGCCCCCTGCCCACCTATCACTGCAATGAACTGCCGCGACGCGTCCGCGAATTGCGCGAGCGGGTTCGGCCGGGCATCACGGGGCTGTGGCAGGTGTCCGGCCGGAGCGACACCGGCAACGAGGGCATGGAGCAGTGGGATCCCTACTACGTCCGAAACTGGTCGCTGTGGCTGGATGCGGTCATCCTCGTACGCACCATCACGGCGGTCTTGAAAGGCTCGGGCGCCTACTGACGCACGAGTCGGATCGCGAGCACCCCGATGCCGACCTGCATCGCGCCGAGAGCGACGGCCGCGCTTCGGTCATACCGCTGGAAACTGCCCCGAAGCCGTGGATCGCCGTCTACCGCATAGAGCTCGTAACGGGAATCGGCTTTCATCTTATAATGGACCGCCAGCACCCCGGAAGCCACGGCGGCTCCACCCAGGGCGACGTTGAGCCAGCGCCCACGCGGTCTCCGGACCAGCTCGTCGACGGCGTCGAGCGCCAGGTCCGGCGCGGCCGGCTGCAGGGTTTCATCGTGCCGGTTCCAGATGCGATCCCCGGGGGTGAGTCGTTTTAATTCATACCCATCCTTTTGAAGCAGAAGCACACCCATCAGCGGCGCGGGAGCCGTGTGGAGCAGCGGCGTCGTACCGAGTAATGAGCGCCCCGCCGGCGTTTCGAGCAACACATTGGCGTCGAACGGATCGGAGGTGATCGCGTAATGAAACATAAAATCCAACGTGACATCCAGAGTATCCACGGTAAGCAGGTTCACGGATACGTGTGCTGGCGTCATTGACCAGTTGTCACCCGAGGGATAGACGAGGCGGAGCCGGGTCGTTTCGCGGGGCACCACAAACCACTGCGTCTGGGCTCGGCCGAGATACAACGAGTCCGCATAGACGAGCGCATCTGGCGTATTACTCCTGAGGGAAATGACCGCCGCTTCCTGGGCGACTGCCGGCACGGTCGCAGCGAACGCCAGCAAGCCGGCAACCCAGGCGGCGGATAAGGAGGGGGCCAGGCGCGGGAATCGTTCCATCTTCATTTACTCGGTTACGGCCGTCTCCGCAACGCGGAAGGCGACGAGTCGTTGAGGTTCCGAAAGCACGAACACCATGTCGTCGGTTGCCGCCATAGCGGATTGGACGCGGCCGGGCATCGCATACTCCCAGAGCTTGAGGCCCGTGTTTCTATCCAGCGCCACCAATTCCCGTCCAAGCGTGCCGGCATAGACGGTGCGTTGCGTCATCAGCGGGGCGGCGGTCACCGGCGCCTCTACATCGACGCTCCATAATTCAGTCCCACTCAGCGCGCGAATCGCCCGCACAAACCCATCCGTCGTACCAACGACCAGGACGCCGTCGCGCGGGTCGAAGGCGGTGGCGGAGAAGCGAACCGTGGTGTCCGGCAGCGCCAGCGTCCAGCGCGTCTCGCCGGTGCGGGCGTCCAGGCCGTACATCCGGCCACGTGTGGTCGGGACGATGACCACGCCGGAACCCAGGCCCAGGGATTGGAGCACCGGCGTGTGCAGATCCCGCCGCCAGCGACGGACGCGATCCACGACATCCACTCCGAACACTACGCCGGCCTCGTTGGCCACATAAACCATGGGCCCATCCGCGACAGGAGTACTGAGGACATAGGCCATGGAATCGAGGGCATGCGCCCAGCGCTCGTGGCCCTGTTCCACCTCAACCACGCGGAGCATGGCCGTGGCATCGATGACGACGGCGAGGGAATCAAGCGCGAGCACGCCGGCTTCGACCGACGCCTCGCGCAGTTTCCAGGCTTCCTTGCCCCGAACGAGATCGAATCCCGTAATGGATTCCTTGCGCTTGGCTCCCGGCACGAGCAGCATCGTGCCGGCGATGGCCATCCCCCCTTCGACAGGCGCACTAAATCGAACGCGCCCTACCCGTTTGCCTTTCTCGACATCGAGGGCGAGCAGTTGACCTTTTCGGTTGGCGACCAGAACGAGGTCGCCGGCAACGAGGACCGACCCGGGCCCGGTGCCGGCCCCGACATCGAATTCCCAGGCTTCTTCCAGCGGAGGCTCGATACGCCAATCGGCCATCGACGTGCGCGCCAGGTTGGCGCCCGACGACAGCCAGTCGTCGGGCTCGATCGTGCGTGACGTGTAGGAAAACGAGTTGCAGCCGGCGAGCGTTAGCGCCAGAAGCACAATCGACAGGAGCGAAGCCGCGGGGGTGCTAGAAGTCATAACCAAAGAAGAATTGCCGGAACATCCGGTCGGAGGGCACCCAATCGCGGTAGGAATAACCGAGATCATAGCGCAGCACGATGCCTCCAAAGAGGTTCATCCGCAGACCAACACCAAGCGCGCCCAGCGTCTGCCCGGTTCGGATATTCGGCTGCGCGTCGTTGTAGCCGTCGTTCCAGGCGTGCGCGGCGTCGAAGAATAGCGCGCCCCGCAGGTTGGCCACTCCGAATGGCGCGAGCACCGGGATATAGATGGTCGGGTTGTTCAGTATCGGAAAGCGGAGTTCGTTGGAGACGAACCACATTTTTTTGCCGCGAACGCTGAACAGACGCTGGCCGCGCAGGTCCCAGCTCCCGCCCAGGATAAAGAGCCGCGCCTCGCGCCCCTCGTTGAGCCGGCCGACCACGCGCGACGCAAACGTGAGCTGGCGCGTTAGGCGGAGATAATACCGGATATCGGCCATCAGGCTGAAATAATTGACGTTGGAATACCGTACGTCCGACGTGTAGCCGGCCGTCAGGTTGGCGCGCCAGCCCTGCATGGGCCCATTCATACCGTAGAGCGTGTTGTCGTGCACGAGGGAGATCGTATTCGACAGCAAAATGGCTTCTCGATTGATCTGCTCGACCGGGATCTCGCGGTGATTCCAGTTCAGTGACGTACTCAGCTCGACGCGCTGGAACATGGAGATCGGGTAGCTGACAGCGCCCATGCCGCCATAAATCGTCTCAAAGACAAACGGAAAGCTCGTCGGGGCGTCGGGGTCCGTAATGTCGTAGCGTTCGCCGCCGTACCGATACAGACCGTAGGAATAATTGGTCCTCCGGTGGGTCTGCACTCGGGTGACAGCCACGTTCATGCTCTGGAGGAAGTCCTGCCGGGAGCGGCCCAGGTTGAAGAGCGTGAGGAACCACCGGTCGTTGCTCATCAGGTCCGACACGGCGACGAGAGCACCGCCGTAGGTGCCGAGCACCTGATTCTGGCTGACCATGCCCTGCGCGACATCGAGCGAATACTTGCGCTTATAGGGGTTCAGCGTCACCTCGCTCTCGGCGTCGATGCGATCGAAAGCCCAGTGTTCACCGGTCAGGGTGATCGGGTGTTCGATTTCGGTGCTCGGATGTAGCAACAGTGAATCGGCGCCGGCGAGCGTCCGGATCGTAAAGCTCATCTGCTCGAAGCTGGTGAAGACGATCCGGCCGTCGCGCGTCCAGACAGGATCGTACGCTGCCGTGGTAATGTCGGTGAGACGGCTGGCGGTTCGCGTCAGGGTGGGCGCCGTCAGCAGGTTCTCGATGGGCGTGCGCGAGGCCGAGGCGACGGCTGGCGGCACGCCAATCTCCTGTGTCATGTCGATCGCCCAGATATTCTGCGGCCCGAACCGCCCGACACTGTCTCGTCGGGCGCTGGTATACAGCAGGAATCGCCCATCCGGAGTCCACTGCGGTGAGAAATCGTGCTGGGTGCCGAAGGTGACGTAGCGGATCGAGCCGTCGTCCAATCCGTAGGTGAACAGATTGTAGGCGCCCTCATCGCCGGATGACGTGCGGTCGGACGAGAAGGCGATATGCCGACCGTCCGGGCTCCAGGATGGATCGCGTTCGTCGTAACTGTCGTTGGTAAGCTTGGTCAGCGTCTCTGTGCGGGTGTCGAAGCGATACAGATCGTTAAATCCGCTCCGGTCGATCGAGGTAAAGGCCAGCTGTTCACCTTCTGGATCCCAGGAGGGCGAGTATACCGCGATCAAGTCGTCGAACTGATACGACGCCGCCAATCGATCGGCGACGAGATCGTATACATGCAGGCTATTGCTGCCCCCGCTTTTGGTGACAAAGGCCAGCTTACCATCGGCCGAGATGCTCGTCCGGCTTTCGAAAAAGTGGAAGGCCTCAAAGCGATGATCGCGTTCTCCCTTGATCAGCACCCGCTCTTTGCCCGTCGGCCGGAAGAGGGAGTCCAGCTTCACCTCATAGAGGTTGGTGTATCCGGTCCGGTTTGCGATGTAATACACTTTCCGGGTGCCGTCGGCGAACTCGTAGAACGCCGGCTTCGAACTGAACCCCGGCCGCGATAACGGCTTCGACATGAGCGAAGGCGGCGCGGTCGTGGCCAGTTCCGGGTAATATTGCTCCTTCATCCACGCGACCCACCGGTCGGAGATGCGGGTGAAGTCCTCGTGTAGCGTCAACTCAAGCACTTTTCGGAAATCCGTCTCCTTCCAGAAGTTGTCGATCAGCCGGAGAATCTTTTCCTCGCCGTACGTCTGCGAGATAAATCGAAAAACGGCCTCGCCCTCCTTATACATGAGGTACGTGCCGCTGATGCGGTGCATGCTTTCGAGGGGCACCAGGTAGTTCGAGAAGATAGCGTCTCGCATCACCATCTCGTGCTGATAATCCGGTTCGCCGGACCAATACTCGGCCAGCCCTTCCGTAAACCAGAGCGGCGGTAGTCGGTTGGCCGGGATGCGGTATTCCTTCAGCACCCGGAGCACTTTCACGAACGTAAACACATGGACGAGTTCGTGGCGGATCACCCGGCGGAATTTGTGGATATCGCCGTTGGCCGGGATGACGACGCGCCCTTTCAAAAACTCAAAAAACCCGCCGACGCCGTCCGGAATAAAACCGGACGTGGTGTTCGTTTGCTTAAAGTGGAGGTTGGACGAGTAGAAGATGAGCGGCACACGGTGGTTGAGCGTGTAGTTAAACCGATTCTCCAACTCGGCATACACGGTTTCAGCGAACTGCGCCCCATACTCCGCCAGCTCCTGCATCTCGGGGTAATAGAGCACATCGAAGTGCTCGGTCTTCATCACCTGCCAGTCGAAATTCTCGTACTGGATCTTGTTGCGGCCGAAGTGATACTGCGCCTGTGCCGGCTGGATGACGCACAATAGCCCGAGAAGTAGCGTAACAACGCCCTGTCGAAATGTCGCCATGATACACGGATCCTGTAGATGTATGAGCCACATACCGCACGCGAACCGGCGCCAGGGCTTTCGGCCTGCGGCGGGCTTCATCATTTCTTGTTTTCTGGCAACGATGCAGAGGCAATTCTCGTTCCCCCGTTGTGCGGCCAGCCCACCAGAGATACTACGCGCGAAGGGTAGCAAACACCTACCGTCCCGATCAGGTGAACCCGCCGGCCCAGCATAAATGCGTCCTGAGTGGCCGATTCAAGGCTCCGAGCCGGGAAGTGCCCTGCCAGGAGCCCTGCGGGCGACTTATACTTTTGCCAGCGCGTCCTTCAGCTGGTCGATGAGCCCGATCGGCGTAGGGTCGACGCCACGCAGGTAGGCGGCGTACAGGCTCGCCCAGTCGCCCAGGTTGATGAGCGACACCATCCGGGTCAGACGATGGTCGCCCTCGGATTGGACTTCGGCCCAGCTGCCGGCGCGCGTGTCGATGAGGGAGCGGGTTACGTTCATCCGGTGCTGGATACGCGGGTGGTCCTCGCGGTCCCGCAACACGATCACGCCCATGTGTTTCTGGAGCGATGGCGCGCCGGTTTGCTCCCAACCCATGATCTCGTTGTGATTCAATTCGGGGTACAGGTTGCCCGCGGCCATCATCTTACTATTTTCCTGAAATTGGCCCCGCCAACGCAGATTGACGGCCTCGAGCAGTCCGTTCGAGCTATACACGAGCGGTATCCGTCCGACGACGCCATCCGCGATCGTCCGGGCGAGGTGGGTGGACGCGGGGTCGCTGTACCGCGCTGTCTGTGCACGCAGGAGGGCGTCTGCCTCGTCCCACGCGCCGTCGGCCACCTGGATGAGGCCCATTTTCCGGGCAAATACCATCAACACGGCGAGCGAGTATCCGATGGCGGCGCGGGGCGACATACCGCCCGGGATCTGGGCGTAGGGTAACCCATGTTTCCGCGCCAGATCCAACAGTTGACCCCCGGATGCGATGCACACGATGGTCGCCTTCCGTGCGATGGCTTCTTCGAAGCCGGAAAGGGATTCCTCGGTGTTGCCCGAGAAGCTCGAAGCGACGACCAGCGTCCGGTCGTCCACGGACGCCGGAAGCGCATAGTGCCGAACGACCTGGATCGGAATGCGCGACTGGTCGACGGCGTAACACCGGAGCAAGTCGCCCGAGATGGCCGATCCGCCCATGCCGATCACCACCAGCTGGCGCATGGTTCTGGCGTCGATCGATAACGAGACGGCCTCGGCGATGGCGCGTCCCTGCTTGAAGTGGTCGGGGAAGCCGGCGACCAGGTCGTACATGCCCTGGGTGTCGATGCGGCGGATATCGGAAAGCGTCAGATTTGTTTGGGATTGCATAACAACGAGTTATAATGATCAGGCATACCCGATCGGATCAATGGACGGAAACTACTGAAACGACACATCCGCGGCCGGCCGAGACGGCCCTGTGATGCATCACGTGAGAGAGGCCTGGGGTGACGTGACGCCGGCGTCTGCGGCGCCTTCAGCGTCATCCCTCATGAACTGGAAATAGTCGATATCACGGTCTTTAAGCCAGCCAAGCAGGATGCGCGTGCGTGTCTTCTGATCGTGCGTCTCCATCATCTCCTGCGCCAGAAGAACAGCTTCCTGTCGTTCCATCGACCGGATCACGCGTTTGATTTCCGGCAAAAAAATGGGTGCGGCGCTCAATTCATGGACGCCGAGCCCCACAAGGACTGGGATGGCGCGTGGATCCGCCGCCAGTTCCCCGCACACACTGACCGGAATACCCTCCTGTTCCGCCGCCTTCACGATTCTGGCGATGAGAAGCAGCACGGAGGGGTGGAGGGACTGGTAGAGGCCGGAGACGAGGTCGTTGCCACGATCGACCGCCAGCACGTATTGCGTCAGGTCGTTTGTGCCGATCGAAAAGAAATCGACCTCACGGGCAAACCGTTCGGCCGCGAGGGCCACCGCCGGCACCTCGACCATGATGCCAAAAGGAATGGCCTCGTCGAACGCCAGACCCTCCTCGCGCAGCGCGACCTTCACCTCCGCGATGAGCTGCTTGAGTTGCATCACTTCCGACAGATCGGTGATCATCGGGACGAGGATGCGGACGGGACCGTGGGCGCTGGCGCGCAAAATGGCGCGCAACTGCGGCAACAGCAGGTCCTCCTGTTTATCCAGCAACACCCGGATACCGCGCCAGCCCAGAAACGGGTTGTGCTCCCGATGCGCCATGGGCAACATCTTGTCGCCCCCCAGATCTAGCAATCGCAGCGTCGTGGGACCGCCGCGATTGGCGAGCACGATGTCGCGGTAGGTGGCATACTGCTCATCCTCCGTACAGCTCAGCGTGCCTCGCATGAGAAACAGGAACTCGGTGCGAAACAGCCCGATGCCCTCCGCGCCATACTCTTCCACGAGCTCGATCTCCTCCTTGAATTCGAGGTTGGCGCGGAGGAAGATGTGCAAGCCGTCTTTGGTCTCGGACGCGAGCGGGATGTAGGCGCGTTGTTCCTCCAGAAGCCGCTGGTACCGCTCGCGCAGGCGTTCATACACGCGGAGCGTCTTTCGGGTAGGGTTGACGATCACCCTACCGTTGAAGCCGTCCAGGACGACCCGATCGCCTTGCTCCACCTCGCGACTGAGACGATGCATGCTCACCACCGCCGGCACCCCGAGCGCGCGGGCCATGATCGAAACGTGTGAGGTCGGCCCCCCGAAGTCCGTGGCGCAGCCCCGGATGTTACGCCGGCTGAACAGGATGACGTCGGCCGCTGTCAGGTTTTCGGCGACGACCACCGTCTCAGGTTCGATGGCCGAGATCAGCTTGCCGCGCCGGAGGTTGCGAATGATGCGGTCCTGGACGTCCAACAAATCGTTTGCACGCTCCCGGATGTACTCGCTTTCGCTGGACTCCATTCGCTGGCGGCTCTCCGTGATGGCCGACTTGACGACGTAGCCGGCGTTGATGCACTCACGGCGGATTCGGTCGATGACCTCTTGCTGGAACGCAACGTCTTGCAACATCAGGGATTGCGCCATAAAAATGCCAGCGCTGGTGTCCCCCAACTTCTCCCGTGCTACCGAGGCGATCTTTTCCAACTCACGCTCGGCGCTACTCACGGCACTGAGGAAGCGTGTGACTTCAAGTTCGACTTCTTCCGCCGGCACATCGTGCCGCTGGACATCGATGGCTTCGCGCGCGTACAGATACACCGGCCCGATGGCGATACCCTGCGACACGCCGATCCCGTGTAGGATGCGCTCGCCGGCTTCGGCGGGCTCGGCAGCGCCCCGTTCGAGCGCGTCATAAAAGCTCGGCCTGTCTGCGTGCATGGCGGGAGTACGTTCTGGTGGAAGCGGACGAGGTCGTTTTACTTCTCTTCGCCAAATCCGTCCGCGAAGATGCGGGCGATCTCATCGGCTGCCTGGTGTTCATCGGAGCCTTCAAAGGTTAGGGTAAGGATGGCGCCCTGTTCGGCAGCGAGCGTCATTACGCCAATAATGCTTTTGCCGTTGATCTCGTACCCGTCTTTTTTGATGTAGAAATCCGACTTGAATCGTGCGGCGGCACGCACAATCATGGAAGCCGGCCGCGTATGCAGCCCCGCCTTGTTGGTTACCGTTACTTCCCGAACGAGCATCTCCGAATCACATGGTTTACACTGAATGGTACGGCAGGCACGCCCTGTCGAAAACGGTCGAAAACAGCCGGGGACCTCACCGTCAGTGGATGCGATGCTGAAGACGGGCAATCAGATGGTGGAGCGTCGCGCGGGCGGACGACTCGGGCAACACGGCGAGGCCGGCCAGGGCGGCTTCGCTATGCTTGAGGACGGCGCGGCGGGCTTCCTCGAGCACGCCGAGTCGGTCCATCCGCGCCCTGGCCTCGCCAATCTCGGCTTCAGGCAGCCCAGGCGTGTCCACGATGCGTCGGAACCAGGCGCGATCGTCGCCTTCGGCCACTTCCAGCGCCCTGAGCAGAAGATAGGTTTTTTTCGCCTCTTGAAGGTCCCCCCCTACTTTTTTTCCCCACCGTGCGTCGTCGGCCACGAGATCGAGCAAATCGTCCTGGATTTGAAAAGCAAGCCCGACATGCCGGCCCAGATCGCGTAGCGCTTCGCGGAGCTTGGCATCGGCGCCGGCAATCCAACCGCCCAGTTCAAACGACGTTTCGATGAGCGCGCCTGTTTTCCGATAGATCATCTGAAAATACTCTTCAACCGTCACATCGGACCGGGACTCGAATTCCTTGTCCATCGCCTGGCCTTCACACAGATGGCGCACCATGCGGAAGTACGTCCCGAACAGGTCCGGCAGATGCGGGGAATCGACCCGGGCGAGCAGGTCGTAGGACAGGGCTACCAGGTAGTCCCCGCACAGAATGGCGGTGGACTCGTCCCACCGCGCGTGCACCGTGGCCGCGCCGCGCCGCGTGAGCGCATGGTCCATGATGTCGTCATGGACGAGGGTGAAGTTATGAAAGACTTCGACAGCCAGCGCCGCAGGCAACGCTCGGACCCGGTCGGCGCCGAGCGCCTCCGCCGTAAGGAGGAGCAACACGGGGCGGACTCGTTTACCGCTGGCCTGGAGGACGTATCGAACCGGTTCATACAGGGATGGTGGTTCCAGTGCCGGCTCGAGGCCGAAGAGACCGGCATCGACCAGCTCACGCAACGTCTGCGCCAGCTCATCGGGCGATCGGGCGGCGAGGGAAGCCTGCGGCATAGGAGATCGGAGGTGTGCCCGCGCGATCAGTCCGCTTCCGTGGCCGGGATATCGGCCATGATCAGATCCACGATGGCATCGTGGACTTCCTCTTGCGGCATCGTACCGTCGATACGGGCGTATTTCGGATGCCCTGAAAAATGGCTTTCGACGGGTTTTGTTTCTTCGTGGTAGATGCTCAGCCTTTTTCGAATGGCTTCCGGGCGATCGTCCGGGCGCTGTACGATGAGCGACGGATCCAGCGAGGCCGGCGGCGGCTCAAATTCGAGGTGGTAGTTCTCGCCAGTCTTTTTGTTGACCCTCCGGGCGGACAGACGCTCGACGATCACATCGTCGGGCACTACCAGTGAGATGATGGCATCCAGGGGCGCGCGATTACGCGACAGGAACTGCGTCAACCACTCCGCCTGTTCGACCGTACGGGGATATCCATCCAGGATGAATTGATCATAGCTCTGCTCCGCAATGGCTTCCTCCGTAATCTTCTTCATGACCGGGCCGGGCACCAACCGACCCTCGTTGATATAATCCTTCGCGATCGCACCCACGGGCGATTTCTCCACGATGGCCGCACGGAGCATGTTGCCCGTGGAGATATGCTTGAGTGTAAATCGCTCGATGAGCCGGCCGGCCTGTGTGCCTTTCCCGGCGCCTGGCGGCCCAAATATCAGGATGCGCATGATCTATTACTATCCGGTTGGATGCGGACTGTCACTTACTTCCTGGAGCACTAAAAAGGTTTCATCAAGAAAGCGAGTAGCTTGCCTGAGCCGTCGAGCCGGCGCCCCGTCGGCCCCATGCGCGATCAGCGGCCTGAGGACCGTCCGTCACCCACAGTGCTGTCGTTCGTAGGCGCCCCTCTGGCGGAAAGTCTTTCTTCCAGAAAGCCCAGAACCGACCTTCTAGCGAAGTCGATTGCAAGTCCAGAAGCTATACCAAATACCTTGCCCGCGATACCGCTTCCGCGAGAGGGTGGCAATGAGTCGGCCAACGAAGGGGCCACCTCGCGCACAGCCCCCAGCAGGAGGGTAGCCATCTCTGTATCGGAAACGTCGGCTTCCTTGCCGATATCGACCAGGCGATCCACGTATCCGCCGACCCGGGAGCGACGTACCGCTCCCTCCCGACGTTTGCCCAGCAGCAGCCCTATGGCTACGCCGGCAACCACGCAGGCGGTAACTCCTACCCAGGGTTTCCGCTTTACGTAATCGCGCACATCCTGGCCGGTTCGCTGCACTTCGTCCTGCAACGCGTCCAGATGCTTCGATATGGCTTCTTCTGACGCTACTAATTGCGCCTCCAGATCAGGCAGTTCCGTCTTCATGCCGTTCGAGTTCAGGCAGCGTAATCCGCCCGACGTCGGACGTTTCGCGCACGCCCTCAATCGGTATCGAACGTCTACCGCGTTTTCGATGATTCAGGGCAAACAGCAAGGCTGCGCCGCCAAACAACACCCCGCCTACGATGAGAAAGCCCCAGATGGGGCCCACCCACACACTCACACCGAGCGCCAGGGCAACCAGGATAAACTGCAGTCCGGCGAGGGCCACCACGCCGGCAAGCACATCCAGCGCCACCTGTTTTCCTTTCGCCTCCACCTCTTCGCGTACCCCCGCGACCGCTCGCTGGATCTTGAGATCGACCCATCCGCGCAACTCCTCCATGAGGCCCCGCGCATGGCCGGAAATACGCGTGAGTTTACCCTCGAGGTCCGGGCCGGCCTCGGGATCAATGCGTACTCGGTGATTGGTCTGCTCGTTCATCTTCATACGGCTTAGTCCAGCAACCTCACGGCGGCTGAGCGGTGTAATAGTGAACGTCTAAATCTACGCGCAAACGGCGGATTCGCAATAAGAAGCCTTATGTTATGCCTGGAGTACATGCCTCACCTACGCCCAACCCCAACAGCTTGAAGTTCACGCTGGCGCGCGGCCGGTTTCTCGAAGAAGGCATGGCGTCGTTTCGGTCGTCCGACGAGGCGGCAGGGACCCCTTGGGCCGAGCAACTATTCGCTATCGAGGGCATTGCGAATCTGTTCGCGATGCCGCAATTCCTCACCGTGACAAAAACGGCCCAGGCATCCTGGGATACGCTGTACGGCGAAGTCGAGGCTGTGCTCATGGCCTTTTTTGTAGCTGATCGCGATGTCTGAGTCTGTCGCCGTACCCCTTCCAACCTCCGACATCCCCTCCGGTTCATACCCTCTCCCCGCAACGTACCAGGAAATCGATCGTGTCGATGGCGTCCGGGCGCCAGTCCAGGGGGGGACGCTGAGCATCACCGGGCTGGCACCGAGCTACGTGCGTCTGCAGCCGAGGGCCCAGACGCTCTGTCATGGAGACGATCTGCAGATCGTCTCGCCGAGCCTCCAGCCAGGTCTCCACCTCTTCCAGGCGTGTATACTCAGTCCAGCGGATGTGGCCCGGCTCCTGGGCCTCCGGCTCACCCTTGCTAAGCAAAAAGGATAGGTCCTCGCCATAGGCATGCGGCATGCCCAGAGCCTGCAGCATGGCCTGACGCATCTTGAGCGAGGTGGGCGTTTTGTGATGGGCCGGAAATACGCCTCGAAAAGCGGCGAACGCCGCAAGCATGGCATCCGGCGGGGACCCCGCCGGCGCCCAGATCACGGCGACATTACGGCATCCCCTGCCCTCGTGCAACAGTGCGTCCTCGGCCATCGCTTCCAGTTCGTCCTCTGTCTCCCGACCATCGAGAATCCCCACCCCGAACCGGTGGCCCCGCAACAACCGGCACGCCGGCCCGATGCCCTTTCCCTCACACACGGCCTCGATCTGTTCCAGCGTATCCCCATGGCCACTTGCAATAACGGATTTTGCCATCCGGGCGGCCGAATCAAACGGAACAAACTGGACGGGCAACCCTTCGACCCGCGACGCCACGCCAGCCATAAATGCCGGCAACAGATGGGGAGAACGCGACGATAGTGCGCCCAGATACCGATGCCCCGTCAACACCACCGCGAGCACATCCTGAAACTCCACAAACGGCACATTGCCGGGATTAAGCACCGCGATATCCATCGCTCGGGGCGTTCGACGGCCCTTGAGCCACGCACGCAGCCCGTCCGACGTAGCCAGCGCGACCTGCTGATTCACAGCGAACGCGATCGCCTCCTCGGTAAAGGTGTTGTCCAGCGCCAGTGTACGATCGACCGCCTCGGCGCGATCCGGAAACGCGGGATCACGCCAGAGGGCCGCCTGTTCAGTGATGGCGAGGATCAACGCCTCGGCATCAGTCGCCACCCGGGACGCCGTGATTGCCTTCCGCTTCGAGCTCATCGATCGTCCAGGTCTCTTTCCGATCCTTCACATGGCTCCGAACGGCGGCCACTTCAGCCGGCGTCACGGCATCCGCCGCGTTGCCGAAATTGGTGCGGACGTACGTCAACACATCGGCAACCTGCTGATCGTCCAGGAACGACCCCCACGGCGGCATCATGCCACTATACGTGACACCGTTCACAACCACCTCGCCGCTGAGACCGTTCAGGATGACACGGATGAGCCGGCCCTTGTCGCCCCCGACGAATTCGGACTCCTTCAACGGAGGGAATACGCCCGGCACTCCCTCTCCGCTCATCTGGTGGCAGGAAGTGCAGCGGGTGAGATAGATTTCCTGTCCATCCACCTGAATCGTCTCCGGCGCAGCAGGCGCTCCAGACAATGGTGTATCGGAGACGCTGAATGCGGCCAGAAGAATGACGGCGGCGGTGGTGGTTACAATCGCCAATGGCTTCATTACGTTTTTCGGCAGTTTGATGGTAGGTGGAGACGGCCGGCGCGTGCGCGTGCCATCAAGCGATGTATCGGATTCGGGGCCCGTTAGTTCCGAAAAACCCCGGAAGTTTTAGCAAGAACGAAGCAGCCAGCCGTAGTGGTGTACAGCGTTCTACGGTGGGTACAGCCATGTTATCGAGCCCCTTTTGGCCGTTCCGTTTCTGGCTCCTCTTTAAACAGGAGGAAAAACGCGATGGCGAACACGAGTGTCGCGCCGGCGAAGAGTCCCCAGAACAGGCGCCAGTCGGGCAACGCGAGGGTCCCCCCCTGCCCGTACGTGTTGACAAACGCCCCGGAGATCTGTGTGCCCAGAAAAAACCCAACGCCCTGGGTCAGCAGTACCAGAAGACCCTGCACCTGGCCGCGGATTTCGGGCGACGTTTTTTTGTCGATGTAGATCTGCCCGGTCACAAAGAAAAAGTCGTAGCAGATCCCATGGATCAGGATGCCGATCATCACCAGCCAGAACGTGCCGCTGAGTGCGGCGCCGGCGAACACCGTAAAACGCACCACCCAGGCCAGCATGCCCAGCATCAGCATCCACTTCACCCCCAGGCGAGCAAAAAAGAAGGGAATGAGGAGCATAAAAACGATTTCAGACGCCTGACCAAAGGACATCTCGAAGCTCGGATTCTGGAAATGCGGGATGTTCAGATTGTCGTGCAGCGCCTTGAAGTAGACCGGGGCATACGGGAAGTAGGTGCCGAAGGCGATGAAGATCAGCATCGCGGCGACGAGAAAGACGACGAACGAGCGCGTTTTCAGCTCGCGGAGGGCGTCGATGCCAAGGATCTGCTTCCAGCTCGTTTTCTGGCCGGCGGAGGGCGGCGGCGTGAGCGGCAATGTGAAGCTATAGACCCCCAGAAACAGGGCGGCCGCCCCACCGATATACAACGGCAACGGCGTCGAATCCGCCTGAAGCAGCTTCCCGATCGTGATCCCCGCTACCACCCAACCAATGGTCCCGAACACGCGCACCACCGGAAACTCCTTCTCCGGATTCGTCATGTGATGAAACGCGAGCGTTGCCGTGAGGCCCAGGGCAGGGAAGTAACAGATGGCATGGACGAACAGTAGCGGCAGGAAAAGCGCCGTGCCGGCGTAACTCGGCATCGCCATCATGGCCACGCCAGCGATGAGGCTGAGCACGCCGAGCACCTTTTCGGAGTCAAAAAAGCGATCCGCCACCATGCCCAGAAAAAACGGCGCGATGATCGCCGTCAGGGGGCCCAGCGAATACGCCCAGTTGATCGACTCCCCCATGCCAATTGTACCCATGTAATTCCCCAGCGTGGGCGCCCAGGCGCCCCAGATGAAGTACTGCACGAACATCATCAGACTCAATCGCGACGTCAGGAGCAAATTCATACGGTTGGTGGTAATGAGTTGGCCGGCGCGAAACACCCATTTCGCGCCGGCAAGTAAACAATCGGCCCGCTGGTTCGCAAGCCCCCGGCCAGGCGCAGGCGCCGATTCTAAGGATTGCCGATTAAAGGATTTCAGGGTACAGATTCAGCACTTAATTCAGTACGCGATTCTAGATGTCGTATCCGCTCCGCTTCCTCATCTTGCCCATTCTCCTGCTTACATCGCTCCACTGCGTGTCCGCGCAGGAGGTGCTGGAACCGGCGTTTCCGAACCTCTCGTTTCGTCGGCCGGTCGATCTCCAGTCGCCGCCGGACGGCACGAATCGACTGTTTGTCGTGGAGCAACCCGGCAGCATTCGAGTATTCGCCAACGAGGCCGGCGTCCAGGGGGCGACCGAGTTTCTGGACATTGAAGCCCGCGTGAACGACCGTGGCAATGAGGAGGGCCTGCTCGGCCTCGCGTTTCACCCCGAATACAGCGAGAACGGCCAATTTTACGTCTACTATACCGCCGACAATCCCCGGCGCACCGTCGTCGCTGGATACAGGGCCGACCCCTCCGACCCGAACCGCGCGCTCGGCGACAGCGAGTCGGTCATCCTGGAGGTCAATCAACCCTTCAGCAATCACAACGGAGGGCAGATCGTTTTTGGGCCAGACGGCTACCTGTACATCGGCCTCGGGGACGGCGGCTCGGCGAACGATCCGATGGGGAATGGCCAGAACCGCCAGAGCCTGCTTGGCGCCATCCTCCGGATCGATGTGGATGCCCCGGCCGGTGGATTGGCCTATGGCATCCCGACGGACAACCCGTTCGCCGGCAATGCCGAAGGGTTCCGCGAGGAGATCTTCGCTTACGGCCTCCGCAACCCGTGGCGATTCAGCTTCGACAGCGAGACAGGATTCCTGTGGGCCGCGGATGTCGGGCAGAATAGTTTTGAGGAGGTTGATATCATCGAAAAAGGGGGCAATTACGGGTGGAATATCCGCGAAGGGTCGCATTGCTTCTCTCCGCCTTCCGGTTGCCCACAAGACGGCCTGATTGACCCCGTCTCCGAATACGGCCGAGGCGACGGGGGCTCGATCACCGGCGGCTACGTCTACCGGGGGGACGCCATTCCAGGCCTTTTCGGTAAGTATATCTTTGCCGATTTTAGTTCGGGGCGTATCTGGGCGCTGACCCTGGATGGAAAACGTGTCACAGATCGGGTAGAATTGCTGAATTCGAACCTGAATATCTCGGCTTTTGGTGTCGACGGCGCCATGAACCTGTATCTTTGCGCCTTCGATGGGTCCATTTACCGGCTGCGTCTCCCCGAATAGCCGGCCGTCTCTTCTGTAACGCTCTCGCTGTCGTCTCATGTCGATCTCATCCAGGTCAGCCTCCGCTGTGGCCCTTGCCCGAAACGTACAACTTCCCAGCACGCGCGAAGCCGGCGCACAGCTGGAACGCGTTCCCGTCCGCATTTTTGAAGGCTCGGACGAACTCGCGGAAGAAGTCGCCCGCTACATCGGCCATTTGATGCGCACCCGGCAAGAAGCCGGCAAACAACTCGTACTGGGCCTACCCACAGGGTCCACACCGATCGGCGTATATCAGGCCTTGATCCGCGCTCATCGCCAGGAGGGGCTTGATTTCAGCCATGTCGTCACGTTTAACCTGGACGAATATTACCCCATCACTCCGGACCAGCTGCAGAGCTACCACCGGTTCATGGCGGAGAACTTCTTCAACCACGTCAATATTCCCGCGGAGCAGATCCACATCCCGAAGGGCGACATTCCTCGTTCGGAAATCGAGGCCTTTGGGTATACGTACGAACGGGCAATCGAGGAAGCCGGCGGGATCGATCTGCTCCTGCTCGGCATTGGCCGCAGCGGCCATATCGGGTTCAACGAGCCAGGCTCCGGCATCACGACCCGCACCCGGCTGATCACGATCGACGAGATCACCAAGAAGGACGCGGCCAGCGATTTCTTCGGCGACGAATTTGTACCCCGCGAAGCGCTTACAATGGGCGTAGGCACCATCCTGGCCGCCCGGGAGATCATCCTGATGGCCACCGGAGAACACAAAGCCGGCATCATACGCAAGGCCGTCGAGGAGCCCACCAACTCGAACATAACAGCATCGTACCTGCAGGAGCATGACCGGGTGTCGATCTACCTGGACGAACCTGCTTCCGGAGAACTGACCCGCGTAAAAACGCCGTGGCTGGTCCGCGACGTGGAATGGACGCCACTGCTGACGAAACGCGCCGTCATCTGGCTCTCCGAACGCGTCGGGAAGGCCATCCTCCGCCTCGAGTCGGCCGATTTCTTCCAGAACAACCTCCATAGCCTCGTCTACGCCCACAAAAACGTGGATACCCTGTGTCGGAGCGTGTTCGAAGACCTGCGCCGGCGCATCGTGTATCAGGACTATCTCTTCCGTCATAAACGGGTCATCTGCTTTAGCCCCCATCCCGACGACGACGTGATCTCGATGGGTGGCATGCTGGACAAGGTCGTGGCGAATGAAAACGACGTGACGGTTGCCTACATGACCAACGGCTCCGTCGCGGTCTTCGACGCCGACGTGCGCCGCTACCTCCGCTTCCTGGACATGAGTCTGGATGTGTTTCAGTTCGACGCCCGAACACGCAAGCAATTCGGGGAAAAGACGTCCCGCATTCTGGATTTCCTCGAGCGGAAAGGGTCAGGAGAGATCGACCTGGAAGAGGTGCAGCGGATCAAGGCGTACATCCGGTACGCCGAGGCGATCGCCGGCATCGAAGTCCTCGGCTTAAAATCTTCCCAGGCACGCTTTCTTGATATGCCGTTTTACAGGACCGGCACCGTACGCAAAGCGCCCGTGGGCGAGGCAGATGTCACGGTCGTGCTCAATCTCCTCCGCGAGATCCAGCCACACCATATTTTTGTCGCCGGCGACCTCTCCGACCCCCACGGCACCCATCGGATGTGTTACGTCGCCATCCGGGAGGCACTTCGCCGGTACCGCATCGAACGAGGCATCGCCGATCCAGACCAGCTTGCACTAACCCCCGAAGCCATCGCCCAGGCCCCGCCGGACGATCACTGCCCGCTCGTCTGGTTGTACCGCGGCGCATGGCAGGAATGGGAAATCCATAAGGTGGATGTGTTTATCCCGATGTCGAAGGCAGACCTCGACCGGAAGATCGAGGCCGTCTTTAAACACGAGAGCCAGAAGGACCGCGCCATGTTTCCCGGAGCCTACGACACCCGCGAATTCTGGGAACGCGCGCGCGACCGCAACCGTGCCACCGCCGAAGCCCTTAACCGCCTCGGGCTCCCGGAATTTTATGTTTCCGAGGCCTTCGTGACGGCGTATGGGATGTAAGCGATGCGCATTGTTAAGGGCGCCCTGGTGTGTAGGTGGATCATCCCCCCTGGTAGGCGATGATGTTCTGCCTATACTTGTCAGCGAAAACCTCGATCGAGGCGCGCTCGTCTTCCGTCAGCGGGCGGATGACGCGAGCGGGGTTGCCGTAAACGAGTGATCCCGGCGGGACGACAGTCCGGCTCGTCACCAGCGCGCCGGCGCCTACGATGCTGCCCGTCCCGATCACCGCCTGATCCAGAATGATCGACCCCATGCCGATCAACACCCGGTCCTCCACCGTGCAGCCGTGAACGATGGCGCCATGACCAATGGTAACCCGATTGCCGATCGTCGCTGGTCCCGTAACGCCGGTTACATGCACCACGGCATTGTCCTGGATGTTGGTTTCGGAGCCTATCCGAATCCGGTTCACATCGCCCCGGATCGTGGCATTGAACCAGACGCTGCAGTATGGCCCGAGCACGACATCGCCAATGACATCGGCGGAAGGAGCCAGGAAAACGGTGCGGTCGACCGTCGGAACAATTCCTTTAAAGGGATGGAGCATACGAGTTGGTGGGTGTGCGAATCCTGATCTCGAACGGAATAAACGAGATTGTAACCTGACCCGCGCACGCTGCGTAAAGATTTTTGTTTTCCAGACTGCCCAATCCGTTCAATGTCTTTGCCACCTTCCATGCGAAACACCGCCATTTTTCTCTGCGCGATCAGTTGCCTGGCCCTTGCTCCACGCGCCGGCGCCGACGACACCCCAGGCCGCATCTATGGACGCATCACAACCACCGATGGCGACGTGCTGGAAGGACTGATTCGCTGGGATCGTAATGAGGCGAGCTGGGTGGATGTATTAAACGGCTCGAAAGTGATCTATACGGACGCTTCACGATCGGGGGGCGGGCGGCGCATCGAGATTTTTGGGTATACGGTGTACGAGTCGACAGGCGACGACACCTATTCGCGCACATCGGGCATCCGCTTCGGGTCCATCCAATCGCTCGAGCGAGCCGGCAACGAAAAAGCCATTCTAATCCTCCAGTCGGGCGAGGAAGTCGAACTGATCAATGGGTCGACCGACATCGGCAATGACGTGCGGGATGTGATCATCGAGGACGCGGAGCGCGGACGAGTCGAGCTTCAGTGGCGCGATATCAAGCGCGTGGATCTGTTCCAGGCGCCGGCGCCGATCGATTCCGCGTTTGGGGAGCGGCTGTTCGGTACGGTAATCACGCGGGACGGAATGGAGTTCACCGGATTTGTGTGCTGGGATGTGGACGAAGTGCTCACGGCCGATATCCTCGACGGCAATGACGAAGAAGGCGAAAGGCACAAGATCCCGTTTAGTGAGATTGCTTCCATTCGCCGCAACAGCTCCAGCAGTTCGCTGGTGCGGCTGATCGATGGCGAAGAGCTGGTTCTGCGCGGCACGAACGATGTCAACAGCAGCAATAGCGGCATCCTTGTGCTCGATCCCGAGCTGGGCCAGATTGAGCTGGATTGGGACGCATTCGAGGAACTGATCCTCGACTCTCCCGATACGGCCCCCAATTATGCTTCCTTTGCGCGGATCGGCCGCATCGCCGGCACTGTGTTTACCCGCAGCGGCGACCGGCACGAAGGGTTGATTCGCTGGGACGATGACGAAACCCACACCTGGGAATTTCTTGACGGCGAATTAAACGACATCCAGTTCGATATCGAATTCAGTAAGATCCGCTCAATCGATCGCCTGTCTTCCCGCGAGGCCGAAGTGGTATTGCTGGACGGCCGGCGTTTCGATCTCCGCGGCTCCAACGACGTCGACAGCGACAACGATGGTATCTTTGTGATCGATGAAAAGGGCAACGAAACCCGCATCGACTGGCAGGACTTCGAACGCGCCGTCTTCGATAAGCCTTGAAGGGTTTAGGGTTCGAGGTTTAAGGTCGGAGTCCCTTAAACCCCGAACCTTGAACCCTTCTCAAAGCCACTGCTTCAGCTCCACGAGTTTGAGCAGCGCCTCCACGGGCGACATCCGCTCCGGGTCGATCCGGCGTAGTGCGTCGGCGACTTTCTGGGCCTTCGGGTCCTGCACTTCGAACAGCGAAAGCTGCAGCCGGTCGTCCGCAGCTTTTGGAGCCGGTGCGACGGCCTGCCGCCGGCCATCTCCCCCAACCTCCAGACGCTGACTCTCCAGTTGGTGCAAAATCTCCTGTGCTCGTGCAATAACGGCCTCCGGGAGGCCGGCCATACGCGCGACCTCGATGCCGTAGGAGTGATCCGCGCCGCCGGGAATCAACTTGTGGAGGAAGATCACTTTCCCGTCGTGCTCCTGGACCTGGACGCGCATATTCACGATCCGATCGTAGCGCGAAGCGAGTTCGTTCAACTCGTGGTAGTGCGTGGCGAACAAGGTGCGCGCGGCCACCGCCGGCCGCTCGTGGAGGTACTCGACGAGCGACCACGCAATCGATAGACCATCGAACGTGCTCGTCCCACGGCCGAGTTCGTCGAGGAGGATGAGGGAATCCGGCGTGGCGTTGTTGAGTATGTTCGCCGCCTCGTTCATCTCCACCAGAAAGGTACTCTCACCCGATGCAAGGTTGTCCGACGCCCCAACACGCGTAAAAATCCGGTCCACAACCCCTATTCGCGCCCGCGTAGCCGGCACGTACGACCCCACCTGCGCCATGAGGACAATCAAACCCACCTGGCGGAGGATGACACTTTTGCCGGCCATGTTGGGGCCCGTAATGATAATAATCTGCTCGCGGACGGGATCGAGCGAAACGCTGTTTGCGATAAACGGCTGTCCGTGCGGCAAGAGCTGCTCGACCACCGGATGCCGCCCGTCCACGATATCGAGCCGGCGCGAATCGTCGAGCTCCGGCCGGACGTACCGGTGGCGAGTCGCGGCCTCGGCGAAGGACGCCAGGCAGTCCAGCTGCGCAAGGCTATCCGCGTTGCGTTGAAACGCCGGCACCTGATCGGCCACCCGCGCGCGCAACTCCTGATACAGTGTCGTCTCGATCGTCAGCATCCGCTCCTCGGCCGTGAGGATCTTCTCTTCGTACTCCTTTAACGCCGGCGTGATGTACCGCTCGGCGTTTACCAGCGTCTGCTTTCGTATGTAGTCCGCCGGCACCTTGTCCCGATGGGCGTGGGTGATTTCGATATAATATCCGAAGACGCGGTTGAAGCCGACTTTCAGCGAAGGAATACCTGTCCGCGTGACTTCGTCTTTCTGCATCCGGGCGACCCAGTCTTTCCCGGTGCGGGTGAGGGTCCGTAGTTCGTCGAGTTCGGCGTTATACCCTGGCCGGAAAACCCCACCATCGGCGAGCGTCGCCGGCGGTTCATCGACGATGGCCTCGCGAATCAGGGTGACGACCTCGGTGCAGGGTTCGAGCCGGTCCACGAGCGCGGCGATAAAGCTGTTGGTTGATCCGGCCAGGAGCTGGCGCACGACAGGGATGACTTCCAGAGCCGAGCGAATAGCCATCATGTCGCGCGGTGTCGCGCGGCCCGTCGAGAGGCGCGCCGCGAGGCGCTCGAGGTCGCCGATCGGGCGGAGTGTCACACGAAACTGCTCGCGAAGGGTGGCGCCATCGACGAACGTGCTCACGGCCGCCAGGCGCTCTTCAATGACGGCAACCTGCCGCAGCGGCTGGAGCAGCCAGCGACGCAGCCGGCGGGCGCCGATCGGCGTGACGGTGAAATCCAGGATCTCGACCAGGCTCCCCTCCTGCCGGCCGTTCTGCATCGACGCCACGAGTTCGAGGTTGCGCTTCGTCTGCACGTCCAACGCCATGTAGGCATCGCTGGCGTGGTAGGTCAACCGCGCGATGTGCGGAAGGCGGCCTTTCTGGGTTTCATTGAGGTAATAGAGCGCGGCGCCGGCGGCCACGATGCCGATCTCGTATGCATCCACTCCAAACCCCTTAAGCGAATGGGTCTTGAAGTGACGCAGCAGGGTTTCCAGCCCGAAATCGTACCCGAAACACCAATCTTCTTGCGGTGTGACCAGGTATCCGTGGGCGCGGAGCCATCGGATTTCGTCCTGCCGGCGCTTGTCCACCAATACCTCCGCCGGCGATATCATATGAAGAAACTCCAACAGCCCTGAAGCGGATACTTCCGATAGGGCGAATTCGCCTGTGGAGGCATCCAGATAGGCCACGCCGGCCGTATCGTTTTTGACCTTTCGCCCGCCCCAGTGCACGGCGGCGAGGTAGTGGGATTGTTTGGGATGAAGGAGCTGCTCGTGGAATGAGACGCCCGGAGTGACCACTTCGACAACGTCGCGCTTGACGATCTTCCGGGCGAATTTGGGATCTTCTAGCTGTTCGCAGACGGCCACGCGGTAGCCGGCCTGCACCAGTTTGGGGAGATAATTGTCGAGGGAGTGGTAGGGAAAGCCGGCGAGCGGAACCGTGCTGGCCTTGCCGTTCGATCGTTTTGTGAGCGCGATACCTAGTACCTTGCTTACCGTCTCGGCATCTGTTTCGAACGTTTCATAAAAGTCCCCCATGCGAAACAGGAGGATGGCGTCCGCATGACGCTCCTTGATTTTATAATACTGCCGCATGAGCGGTGTGAGCGCGCCGTCGGCTGCGCTCTCCTTCGAGGCGGAGGGGGCCATAATCACCGATCGGGTCACAGATCGTGTACAAATGCCGAACGCGGCGTCGAGCCAACAGGAAAAGGCGCAAAATACAACACAGCAAGCAACCCGGTAGACATTTTTTCCTCGATCCGCCCCTTTTTACCCGGAGTCGATGCCGTACTACGCCGTCTCGACTGTGTTACTTCGGGACACGGCGACCGATTGTGTGGCACATATCGGTATCAAAAATACTCCTGTCAGCCTGTAAGCAATCGCTTTCCATCTCTCTCACTTCGTGGCATACTTTTTTCGGCGTTTCTCGATTCACCTGCGCCAATTCGGGCAGAAGCGCTGAGAGCCGAGCACATCACACTGCTCTCGTTCCGCAGTCGTTGGCACTCTTAACTATTCTCCAGGGCTCTATCAATGATCAACCGTTTACAACACCTCTTCGCGACACCATTTCGTCGACAGAACATGGCCACTTGCCTGGTCGCATTGACCGCTTTCGCCATTCCGTTCGTTTCCTTCGCCTCCGCTCGGGCTGATTCGCCCGATGGACCGATCGATCTCACGCGGTACGGCCGGCTCCTCCAGACCACCCCGCTCTCGAGCGTCTCACTGTTATTCTCCGCTCCTGCGTTCACCGAGCTGGCCGCCGGCGACTTGGCCAACCCGTTCCCGGCCGGCAACCCGGAAACATTTGGCACGCCTTCTCTGGGCGACATCGATGGCGATGGCGACTTCGACCTCGTCAGTGGCGAAGAGTTTGGGGGATTTGTGTACATCGAAAACACGGGCGACAACACAACGCCGGCGTACACCCAGCAGTCAGGCGTGGCGAATCCGTTCGACGGTCTCACCACGGGCGCTAAAAACGCCCCTGTTCTGCTCGACATCGACAACGACGGCGACCTTGATGTCATTGCGGGCCAGGAGGATGGAACGTTTACACTCCTAGAGAACTCGGGAGATGCGAACACTCCGAACTTTGCCGTGGCCGGCGTGAATCCGCTCACCGGCGAAGATAACGGTAGCCGCAGTGCTCCGGCCGCAGGCGACCTCGACGGTGACGGCGATCTCGACCTCGTCGTTGGCGACCTCTCGGGCGCTCTGTTCTTCTACGACAACACCGGCACCGCCGCCGCCGCCGTCTTCACCCTCGTCTCGGGCGTCTCGAGCCCCTTCGACGGCATCGATGTCGGCGCTCACTCCAAGCCCGCCCTCGTCGACCTCGACAACGATGGCGACCTTGACCTGGTGGTGGGGGAAGACACGGGGGTCTTCTTCTACTACGAAAACACCGGTGACGTCAATGCGGCCGCCTTCTCGGCCGTAGTCGGCGCCTCCAACCCCTTTGATGGCTTCGACGCCGTCTCTAAGAGCGCGCCGGCCTTTGCCGACCTCGACAACGCCACCGGCGTCGACATGGTCAGCGGCAACACGAACGGCGACTACTACTACTACGAAAACGCCGATCCCCTGCCCGTCGAGCTCACCAGCTTCTCGGCTGTCTCCAACGGCAGCCAGGTCACGCTTTCCTGGACCACGGCCAGCGAAACGAACAACGCCGGCTTCGAAATCCAGCAGCGCGTCGGCCGCCGCTTTGAAGTCGTCGGCTGGGTCGAAGGCGCCGGCACGAGCAATGAGGCTCGTACGTACTCCTTCTCGACCTCCCGCGCCGTCCCCGGACGCCAGGCCTTCCGCCTGCGCCAGGTCGACTTCGACGGGGCGTTTGCCTTCTCCAGCACCCGCGAGGTGAGCGTGGCCCTCGGCGGCGCCTTCCACATGGGCGATGTCTTCCCGAATCCGTTTAACCCGGAAGCCAGCTTCACCCTCACCGTGGCGCAGACGCAGAACGTGACCGTGGCCGTGTACGACATGCAGGGCCGCATGATCACGCTCCTGCACAGCGGCAGCCTGGAGGGCGAGCAGCCCTACGCCTTCCGCATGAACGGCGGCGACTGGGCCAGCGGCAAGTACATCATCCGCGCCGTCGGCGAGCGCTTCGAATCCTCACGGATCGTGACGCTGCTTAAATAACGACACCTTATAAATAACGACACAGTGCGGGGCCGGTGGGGGACACCATATATCGTGTCCCTACGGCCGCGGCGATTATCGTCGGCGAACGGCCGGCTGCGTACTCCGCGGCCGGCCGTTTTTGGTATCTATGGGATGAAATAAATTCCATCGCCAAACTAAAGCACCATCTACCAATCGCCGATTTCGAGGTTGTGGAGTTGTACGTCGCCACATCACGAAAGCGTCAAAACGACGACTTTCGAACTCGATACCTCTCAACAATCCTATGCGTCCCAATCAGTTACTATCATCAAGATCGCGCCTTGTGCGTGTGGCTAGCCTCGGGGCCATTTCCCTGGGCCTCAGTCTTTTGATGGTGTCCGTTTCGATGGCCACCGTCGGTCCTAATGGCCCGGTCCATCATCCACGATACGGCTGGATGCGCCAGGTGGCTCCCGCATCCGGCGCGCTGTTGTTTTCGGCGCCGGCTTTTACAGAAATTGCCCCGGGAAACGGCGGCAACCCATTCCTCACGGGTAATCCAGAAACCTTCAGCACACCGGCTCTAGGAGACCTCGACAATGACGGCGATTTCGATCTCGTCGCCGGCGAAGAAATGAGTGGCTTCCTTTACTTTGAAAACACGGGCGACAACGCCAACCCGTCCTACACGCAGCAATCCGGCGGCGCCAATCCCTTCGATGGCCTCTCCGCCGGCAAGTTCGTGTCGAGCCTGAGTACAGGCAAATCCGCCCCGGCACTGGTCGACATTGATAATGATGGCGACCTCGACCTCCTTTCCGGACGCGAGGACGGCCAGTTTCTTTTATTCGAGAATGTGGGCGACGCCAGCAATCCAAGTTTTGTTGAAGCCGCGTCGCTCGACAACCCGCTCGACGGCGAGGACAATGGTAGCCGGAGCACCCCGGCTTTCGGCGACCTCGACGGCGATGGCGACTTCGACCTGGTAGCCGGCGACCTCTCGGGCGCTCTGTTCTTCTACGACAACACCGGCACGGCCGCCGCCGCCGTCTTCACCCTCGTCTCGGGCGTCTCGAGCC
>Ga0163150_10000523_pt1 | contig 71256 bp, 60 predicted proteins | sample OliLakLV19P2IB_FD_148628 | JGI IMG/M metagenome (GOLD analysis project Ga0163150, IMG submission 148628) | Freshwater microbial mat bacterial communities from Lake Vanda, McMurdo Dry Valleys, Antarctica - Oligotrophic Lake LV.19.P2.IB | ecosystem: Environmental > Aquatic > Freshwater > Lake >... | reverse complement strand
GCGAGCCGTTCATTCGTCCTGGAGAGTCGATGAGACTTACATCTGCATCAGAGGCAGATGGCATTACCTCTACCGTGCAGTCGATAAGCACGGCAAGACGGTCGACTTCCTCCTCAGGCCAGATCGAAACATTGCCGCGGCCCAGGCATTCTTCCGCAAGGCGCTGAGCACATCGCTGCCTCGCTGGCCGCGTAAGATCACGCTCGACGGTCATGTGCCGAGTCATCAGGCGCTGCGGCTTTTGCGCCGGGAGAATCCGCGGTGGAAGTACGTTCTCGTCAGGAACTGCCGCTACCTGAACAACATCGTTGAGCAGGACCATCGCGCGATCAAACGCCGCTGCGCTTCAATGCTGGGCTTCAAATCGTTCGGCAATGCAGCGATAGCGCTCGCCGGCGTCGAGTTGGCGCATCGGATTCACAAGCGCCAACTCTCGTTCGACCCGGGTCGCCAGTGGCGAACCCAGTCACTCAAGCAGCTCTGGGACCGGGCTCTCGTTTCAGCTTGATGCTGAGATCAGATCCGTCCAATCGCCTGCCTTCTCGTGCCGCCAGTGCACCAGAACCACTCGAGTCTGGACTCAGGTCAAGACGCTGGACCGCACGCAATTGAGGACTTGCAGTGCTCAAGCAGGGGGAGCAGGCTATTCGCGTGCTCATCCGCGTCCTTATTGCCGTAATGCTGTTGCTGAATGGCCTTGCCGTGCCGCCAGCCTCGGCGTCACACGTCACCACGGACGCGAGATCGCCGTCACACGATGGGCACGGACAGGATTCCACACCGGAGGATCCTGGTCCCGAAGGATCGCACTCCCATCACTCCACCGAATTGTCCTACGACATGGCTGGCGGAGACTGCTGCGAAACGTCCGGGTGCGATTGCGGCTGCGCCGCGCCGCAAGCGACCACGCTGCCGGTTTCGCTGCCGCGGGTGTCCTGGGGCATGGCGCTTTCGGAATTCACTTTCGCGGTAAAATCCTTCCAATCGAATACGCTCTCCGCTCCCTTCCGACCTCCGGCCTGACGGCCAATCCTGCCGATTGACGTGTCCGGCGCCGGCGAAGCCTGCGCTGCGTTCGCGTTTTCCAAAGTTTCTGGTGTGCTCGTTTACGAGGATCGGAGGAGACGATGGGTCCCATGAGAATCGCCGTGCTGGCGGCCGCGCTGGTCGCGGCCGGTTGCGCGGTTACGCCGCTGCAGGACGCAACGGACGCGACATTTGAAAGGCTGGAAGCCCGGACGGGGGCCAAGCCCGCCTGGCCTCCGACAACGGAGGCCACCGCCGACGCTCCCGAAATCTCCGAGCCGCTGGCGCTCGCCGATGCGCTGGCTCTCGCGTTTGAGCGCAATTCGGACATCCGCCGCCAATACGCGAAGCTCGGGATCGCGCACGGCGACTTGCAGGACGCAGCGCGAATCGCCAACCCGGCCCTGTCGCTTGCTTGGCTGGACCCGGAGGGCGGGGGGCGTGACAAGGCGACGCAAGGCATTTCAGTGAGTTTCGCCGACCTGCTTCTCCTGCCGGCGCGGCGGCGCCTGTCAGCTGCAGAGTTCCGCCGCGTGGAACTCGCGGTCGGTAGCGCGCTCGTGACGCTGGCGCGTCAGGTGGAAACGGCTTGGTACGGCTACGTCGGGGCGCAGCAGGTCGAAGGCTTTCGCGCCGCAGTCGCGGACGCCGCCCGCCAGGAGGCGAACCTGGCGCAGCGCTTCTTCGAGGCGGGCAACATCGCGCGGCTCCAGCTCGATCGCCAAGCGACTGTCGCGGCACGCGCGGAAGTCGATGCCCTGCGGGCGCAGTCCGACGCGGCGGCCAGCCGCGCGAAAATTGCGAATCTGCTCGGCCTCTCGACGGCGGGAAGCTGGCGCACAGTCGATCGGCTGGCGGCGCCGCCCGATTCAGACCTTGCGAAGGGGCCGCTCGCCGAGAGTGCACTCTCACAGCGGCTCGATCTCGCATCCGTCCGCGCGGAAGTGGCAGTGCTGGAGGATTCCCTGGGCGTGATCCGGGGCTGGCGACTGCTCGGTTCTGTCGAGGCCGGCTACGAATGGGAGCGCGAGACGGACGGTACGAAGCTGCGCGGTCCGACGCTTGCCCTCGAGCTGCCGATCTTCAACCAGGGCCAGGGCGCAGTGGCGCGGGCGGAGGCGCAATTGCTCGATGCCCGCGCGCGCGCCAATGCTCTCGCACTCAACGTTGAGAACGAGGTGGCGACGGGCGTGCGCCAGCTCGCGCTCGCGCGCGAGGTCAGCGAGCGCTACCGGATGGAGTGGCTGCCGGCCGCGGACTCGGCGGTGGAACGTCAGCAAGAACGATTCAACTTCATGCTGGTCGGCGCCTTCGACCTGATCCAGGCGAAGCGCGACCAGTACGACGCCTGGCAAGGTTATCTCGAGTCCCTCCGCGACTACTGGATCGCGCGCTCGGCACTGCGCGCCGCGACGGGCGGGCTGTTGCCCGGCGACATGGACACCCCGCCGCCGGCTGCCGAACCGAGCGACATCCTGCCGGCGCCCGCAGAGGACGATCTGCCCGCGCCGCCCACCGAGAATCACGGAGACCATCAACCATGAAGATCACACGACGCCGCTGGCTCGGCGCCGGCAGCCTGCTGCCCCTCGCACTACTCGCGAACCGGGCGGGTGCGCAAGAGCATTCCGGACACGCCATGCCGGCAGAATCCGTTCCGGAACCAGTGCGCGAACCGGCGCGCGCGGCGCCCGCGGGCGCCCGCGGGCGCGGCTACGCGCCGGTCCGCACTCTGAACGGCTGGACGCTGCCGCACCGGATGGTGGGTGGGGTCAAGGAATTCCACCTTGTCGCCGAGGAAGTCGAGCACGAGTTCGCGCCAGGCAGTCGGGCGAAGTGCTGGGGCTACAACGGCACGACGCCCGGGCCTACCATCGAGGCGGTGGAGGGTGACCGCGTGCGCATCCTAGTGACCAACCGCCTGCCCGAGCACACGACGATCCACTGGCACGGCATCCTGCTGCCTTCCGGCATGGACGGCGTTGGCGGGCTGTCGCAGCCGCACATCCGGCCGGGCGAAACGTTCGCCTACGAGTTCACGCTGCGGCAGCACGGCACGCACATGTATCACCCGCACGCCGACGAGATGGTGCAGCTCGCCGTCGGCATGATGGGATTGTTCGTGATCCATCCGCGCGGCGGTGAGCCGAGACGCATCGATCGCGACTACGCGTTCCTCCTGCACAACTGGGCCCTGCATCCGGGGACCTATCGGCCGGACCCGGCGATCATGCAGGAGTTCGATCTCTGGACCTTCAACAGCAAGGTCTTTCCGGCGATAGAAACGCTGGTCGCGCGCACGGGCGACCGCGTGCGCATCCGCATCGGCAACCTGTCGATGTGGAACCACCCAATTCACATGCACGGCCCACAGTTCGAGGTCACGGGCGGGGACGGCGGGCGCTGGCCGCGCGCCCAGTGGCGCAGCGAAGTAACCGAAGTCGTCGGTGTCGGGCAGACGCGAGACCTGGAGTTCACCGCCGTCCCGGGTGACTGGGCGCTGCATTGCCACATGTCGCACCACACGATGAACGCGATGGGCCACGACCTGCCGAACCCGCTCGGCGTGCCGCAGCGCGACGTTGAGGCCGCCATCCGCCGGCACCTGCCGGACTTCATGGCGATGGGCGAGTCCGGCATGGCCGAGCATCAGGCGCACGTGGACATGGGCCACATGCAGGGCCCCGCCAATACGCTGCCCATGATGGCCGGGCAGGGTCCGTTCGGGCCGCTCGAGATGGGTGGCATGTTCACCGTCGTGAAAGTGCGAGACGACCTCGCGCCCGGCGACTACGGCGACCCGGGCTGGTACCCGAATCCGCAAAGTACCGTGGCGCGCCGCGTCAGCACCGACGCAAATTTCGGCGCGCCGGTCCGGCAAGGCCCCGCGCCGGCGCCGGCGCAGCAGCCGGACCCGATGCCGATGGATCACTCGCAGATGAACCACGGACGATGAGGAACCCTCCATGAAATTGCTTTATTGGGTCGGCGGACTGGTATTGGTAATCCTGATCCTCTGCGTCGTCTTCATCGGCGCGGGCGCGTACGATGTCGCGGCCGACGAGCCGCACTGGAAAGTCACCCAATCCGTGATGGAAAAGGTTCGGAGCGCATCCGTAGAGCGCCGCTCGGCTCACATCGAGGTGCCACAGCTCGGCGACGCGACCCTCATCACCTCCGGAGCCGGGAACTACGACGCGATGTGCGCCGGCTGCCATTTGAAACCCGGCGTCGCCGCGACCGAGATGAGTCGCGGTCTCTACCCGACGCCGCCGAACTTCACGACACGCCCGCCCGGAGATGACGCCGCTGCGTTCTGGGTCATCAAGCACGGCATCAAGATGTCCGGCATGCCCGCCTGGGGGCAGAGCATGGAGGACGAGTACATCTGGGGTCTCGTCGCGTTCCTGAAAGAGCTGCCCGACATGTCCGCGAACCGCTACCGCGAACTCGTCGAGGCGAGCGACGGCCACCAGCACGGAGGATCGGAGAGCGGCATGGAGGCGGAAGGATCCGTACCCGGGCACGACGACAGCCCGGTCGAAGACGATCATTCGAAAGCACCACCGCATCAGCACTAGAAACCGAGGTACCCACATGAATCGCCAGGCGACTGTGATCGCATTCCTGCTCTTCTCCGAGCTTGCCGCGGCCCACGAGTTGACTCCAACGGTCGACGTGCCAGACACTGCCAAGGCTGCGGCGGCCGTCGTCGATCGCTTCTTCTCTGCCCTCTCATCGGGCGATCTCGCGCAGGCCGGTGCACAGCTCGATCCGAACGTGATCATCCTGGAGAGCGGCGGAGCGGAGCACTCGGCCGCTGAGTATCTCGGCGGGCACGCAAAAGGCGACGCGCAGTTCCTCAAGGGCGCGCACTACACCCTTAACCGGAGGACTGCGCGCGCGACGGGCGATGTCGCCTGGGTAGCGAGCGAGAGCGAGCTGCACGTCGAGAAGGACGGCAAGCCGTCGACCATCGCCAGCACCGAGACGATGGTGCTCCGCTTGAGTGAGGGTGGCTGGACAATCGTTCATATCCACTGGTCGTCGCAGGTGAAGAAGCCGGGTGACTCGCACTGAGGTGCGAACGTTGCCGCGGCCTCGATGTCGGCCAGCCTGAACTACGAATGTTCAGTGTTGACCCCTTGACTCTGGACCTGAGTCCAGAGTTTAGACTTGGCCGCAGCGGAGGAACGCCATGACCACCATCGGCATCGGACAACTCGCGAAGCAATCGGGCGTGCCGACCGACACCGTGCGGCACTACGAGCGGATCGGGCTACTTAAACCCTCAGTGCGCCTCGCGTCAGGCTATCGGCGCTACGGGGAAGCGGAGCAGAAGCGATTGCGCTTCATACGCCGCGGCAAGGCGCTCGGGTTCACGCTGGAGGAGATCCAGGAACTCCTGTCGCTTAGCGCGAGCCGCAACGTCGCTCGGGTTCGGCAGGCGGCAAATGCTCGGCTCGCAGATGTCGAGCGCCGGATCGCTGAACTCGCGCGCGTGCGCGACAGCCTGCGCACGCTGATCGCCGCCTGTCCGGGCCACGGCCGCGCCGAAGACTGCCCGATCCTCAATGCACTGAGCCAGGAGTCCGCGCCGTGAGTGACCCGCACGCCCATCACTGTCACCACCGTGGAAGTTCCGAGCCTGCCGCCCTGACAACCGCGGCGAAGCCCGGCGCGCGTTACACCTGCCCGATGCATCCGGAGATCATCCGCGAGGCACCGGGCAGCTGCCCTATCTGCGGCATGGCGCTGGAGCCGGTCATGCCCTCATCGGATGACGAGGACCCGCCGGAGCTGCGCGATTTCTTGCGCCGCTTCTGGTGGACGCTGCCGCTCACGCTGGTCGCACTGGCGCTCGCAATGCTCGGGCATCGCACGGAACTGCTGACGGCGGATCAACGCAGCTGGGTGGAGCTCGTGCTGACGACGCCCGTCGTCGCCTGGGCGGCCTGGCCATTCTTCGTCCGCTGGGCACAATCGATCGCGAACCGCAGCCCCAACATGTGGACGCTGATCGGCACGGGCGTCGGCGCCGCTTACCTCTACAGCGTCGCCGCGACGGTCATGCCGGACGTCTTTCCCGCGTCATTTCACGAGCACGGCCGGGTCGGTGTGTACTTCGAAGCCGCGGCGGTGATCGTCTCGTTGACGCTTCTGGGCCAGATTCTCGAGCTGCGCGCGCGCTCCTCGACTTCCGCGGCGATCAAGGCGCTGCTACGCCTCGCGCCGCCGGTCGCGCGTCGCCTGCGTGCGGACGGCAGCGACGAGGAGATCCCGCTTGATGCCGTGCGGGCAGGCGACCGGCTGCGCGTTCGCCCGGGCGACAAGGTGCCGGTGGACGGCGAGGTGCTCGAAGGTCACTCGAATGTCGACGAGTCTCTGCTGACCGGCGAATCTATGCCTGTCAGCAAGTACCCGGGCGAGCGCCTGATCGGCGGCACCCAGAATGCGAACGGCAGCCTCGTCATGCGTGCGGATCGTGTGGGCCGCGAGACCATGCTGTCGCAAATCGTCGAGCTGGTGGCGCAGGCGCAGCGTTCACGCGCGCCGATGCAGCGACTGGCCGACCGGGTGTCGTACGGCTTCGTACTGGCGGTCCTGGGAATCGCCGTCGCCACTTTCTTTGCGTGGGGCTTCTTCGGGCCGGAGCCTTCCTGGACCTACGCGGTACTGAACGCCGTTGCGGTGCTCATCATCGCCTGCCCGTGCGCCCTCGGCCTCGCAACGCCGATGTCGATCATGGTGGCGACCGGCCGCGCGGCGACCTCCGGCATTCTCTTTCGCGACGCGGAAGCAATCGAGAAGCTGCCGACTGTCGACACGCTGATCGTGGACAAGACGGGCACGCTCACCGAAGGCCGGCCGTCCTTCCGCAGCGCGATACCGGCGCCCGGGTTTGGCGAAGCTGAACTGTTGCGGTTGGCGGCGAGCCTGGATGCCGGGAGCGAGCATCCCCTCGCGCAGGCAATCGTCCGCGAGGCCCGGTCGCGCGAGCTCCGGCTGGCGGACGCAGAATCGTTCGAGTCGAACACGGGCCTCGGCGTGACTGGCATGGTTGAAGGGCGACGGCTCGCGCTCGGCGGCGTAACCCTTATGCGAGAGCAGGGCATCTCGACCGCGCCGCTCGAAGTTGAGGCTGCACGCCTGCGTGGCGAGGGTGCGAGCGTCATGTTCATGGCGGCCGACGGCGCACTTGCCGGGTTCATCGCCGTCGCGGACCCGCTGAAGGACACAACGCTCGAAGCGCTCGCATCACTTCACGGCAAGGGAATACGCGTCGTCATGGCAACCGGCGATTCGGCTGCGACCGCGCAGGCCATCGCGAAGGAAACCGGCATCGACGAAGTGCACGGCGAAGCTCGCCCAGCCGACAAGGTCGCCCTCATACAGATGTATCACATGGGAAAGCGCAAGGTCGCCATGGCAGGAGACGGCGTCAACGACGCGCCGGCCCTGGCCGCCGCCGATGTCGGCATTTCGATGGGTACGGGAACCGACGTTGCAATGGCAAGTTCACAGGTGACGCTCGTGAAGGGGGATCTGCGCGGCATCGCGCGCGCGATTGAGATCTCCACGGCAACCGTGCGCAACATGCGCCAGAACCTCGGATTTGCGCTGCTTTACAATGCCCTGGGCGTGCCGATCGCCGCCGGCGTCCTGTGGCCCTGGACCGGGCTCCTGCTCTCGCCGATGATCGCGGCGCTGGCCATGAGCCTCTCGTCGGTCTCGGTCGTTGCAAATGCCTTGAGATTGCGTGCCAGCTGATTTACAGCTAGAGAAAATCAAGATTCTTGGGACTCGAATTCTCGTCGGAGCGATTCGAGACGGCTCGGTAGCGCCGTCGATTGTCCGCCATCACCGCGGACTTTCTGCTGGTACCATAATTCGGTTAGTTCGAGAAAACCCTAGTAAAGCAATGGCCTACACAAGCATGTTGCTTCCTCTCTCTCCGCCAATTTTTGCACGGCCAGATTAATACTCTCATCTCAATGCGAGTAGGGGCAGCGCGGGTTTTCGGTTGAATTTAGTCGATACCTAATGAGTACGACGGAAGCGAATTTCTTGGTCTGAGTTGTTCGAAAAACGGACCAACGTCACAGGTGCGAGTCCCCGTAATACTGCCATACGAAATAGCAGGAGGCCCTAGGGCCCACTGCATCATCCGCAGAACAGGAAATCGCCGCTTACTTTCCGTCGCGATCCGAGTCGCCCGGAGTGGCGCGTTCAACCATATCGCCGACTCGCTGCCAGGAATCGCGGCTTGCTTCCTTGGCATGGTCCCACGTCAACTTGGAAGTACCCTTGGCACCCGCCCACTTGCTTGCCATTTCAGATTCCGCCTGGTCGAACGTGCGACCTGTGTACTTCCCGAACGAGTCGACCCCGTAACGGTAAGCCGGGCCATAGTCATCGAAGCTCGCCCCACCCGCAACGTAGGGCCGGTGCGCATAGTTGGTGCGCCAGTAACCGACTTCGGCGTTTGGGTCGATCCCTTCAGCGATGCTGTTGCCAGCCAGGCCACCGACCACAGCGCCTGCGACTGCGCCGACCACCGTGCCGACAGGACCCGCGACCGTGCCAGCCAAAGCGCCAGCGCCGAAGCCACCGGCGGCAGCGCCCAGCGCAGTGCTAACCGGATGTGAATTAGTTTCCTGAGTCTTCATGGCGTCTCCAGATGTAGTTTCTAGTATCTGGAGAATATGCGCGACGCTCGGCCATCAGTCTGTACGCTGACCCACATGCCGCACCGCTGTCGATAGCCACGCAGATGCAATTGGAACAGATGAGAATTCGTTCGCGAACGGTCTTCGCGATGCCCCCGGCAGCTCTTCTAGGCGGTGGCGCCGGCGCGCCTCGCCAGGCGGGCACCGCCTGGATGCAATTCCGGACTGAAGTACGCGTACTGATTGCGCCCGCTTTCCTTTGCCTGGAACATCGCAGCATCCGCGGCCTTGAGCAGGCTTTCCGCATCTACTCCATCCGCAGGGTAGAAGCTGATGCCGATGCTCGCCGTCACCCGCAACTCGCTGCCTGCAATCCGATGTGTTTCCGTCACAGCAGCAATGATCTTCTCCGCGCAATTGGCGGCATCCTCCGTGCGCGTGATCTCGGAGAGTAGCACCACGAACTCATCGCCTCCCTTGCGGCTGACCGAGTCTGAACCGCGCACGCAGGCCTGCAGGCGTTTCGCCACTGACTGCAGCAGCTGATCACCGGTGGCGTGGCCCATGGAGTCGTTGATGTCCTTGAAGCGGTCCAGGTCGATGAATAGCACGGCGAACCGCGAGTCGTGACGATGTGCGAGCGCAATTGCCTGGGAAATACGGTCATCGAGGAGCATGGGGTTCGGCAGATCGGTGAGGAAGTCGTGATGTGCCAGGTGAGACATCCTGGTCATGACTTCGCGCGATGCGCTGACATCATGAAAGACCATCACGGCGCCGATGACGTCACCGTTTCGGCCGTGGATGGGGGCGGCAGAGTCTTCAATGGCGATCGCCACACCGTCACGGCGTAGCAGCAGGCTGTTAGCGGCCAACCCAACCGGCTGGTTTTCCTTCATGGCCTGTTCCATGGGGTGGCGAAGGGGTGGCTCCCGGGTAGCGCCATCCACGATCCGGAAAACTGCACCGAGTGACCGGCCGATCGCCTCCGTGCGGGTCCATCCGACCATTTTCTCCGCGACGGAGTTGAGATATGTCACGTTGCCATGGATATCGATGCTCACGACGGCATCGCCGATTGAGTCGAGCGTCACCTGTGCGCGCTCCTTTTCCAGGAATAATGCCTCCGCAGCTGCCTTGCGATCGATGGCGTATCGCAATGCGCGCGGCAACGAGTAGCTGTCCAGGTGATCCAGCGGAAGAAAGTCCTGCGCCCCCCGCTGCACCGCCTGGGTCGCGCGGTCTTCGTCGCCCGCGCCACCAAAGACCAGGATCGGGATCTGCGGCACGGCTGCGTGCAGGCGGTCCAGCGCGCCGATGCCCAGCACATCGGGTATCCGGAGGTCGAGCAGAATGACGGCCGTTTCGCCCTGGCGCAGCCAGCCAAGGTCTGCCGGCATCCGGTGGATGCATTGAACTTGAAACGCAGTGTCGCACTTGACGGCAAGCGCCACCCCGACTGCGCGGACATCATCAGGATTGGCGCTGATTAGAAGTACGTTAGTGGTCATGCGAGCCGCAGGCGCAACTCTTGGCTGATGGGCAGAACCGAGTTACCGTCTTCGACGCGGATCCGCTTGCCCGGTTCGTGATCCATGCGAACTACACTCTGCTTGCCGTCGAGCAGGTAGGTGACCTGGTAGCCGGCCGGCAGCTTTTCGCTGTGGTATACGGCCTCGGTACTACCCACCTGCACCCGCTTCTGAACCTTGCTTCCTGTGCAGCCTCCCGCAACCACGCCCGCTGCAGTCGCGAGGCTCTTTCCATCGCCGCCACCGACCTGGTTGCCCACCCCGACCGCCACGACCACGGCTCCGCCGAGAATCACTTCGGCCAGAATTGAATTTTTCATAGATACGACTCCTCATGCCGGGCTCAATTGCCGCTCCGGCCCGGACCACCGTGGCTGGGCCCGGTGGCGAATCATCAGGGCCATTCCCGAAGGCGACTCAGCACAGTAGCGCTGGCACTACTTCACCGTCTGTGCGACAGCGAACACGGCACATTGCGCAAGCATCCGCTACAAGCAGTGACTTACCGCTTTTCGGTTGCGACGATGACGCCGGCGCGTTCGAGCCTGGCGACCCGCGCACGCTGCAACGTGTGTGCGCTTCCATACAGACGAAAAGCGCCAAGACCGCGATCCTTGATCCGCTGGAAAATGGGCAGCCAGTGGCCTGCTTGGCTCCATTGCAATGCAGCTCCCAAGCATTAGGACGAAAAGAATCATGAAAACACTACGCTCAGAATTCAGATTAATCGCCATGGCAACGATTTCGGCGGCGGTCATCGTGGCGTCGCTTTTCGCAGTGACTTCAGCGATGGGCGCTGAACCTGTCGAGAAAAGCCTTTACGAGCGCCTGGGTGGCATCTTTGCCATTGCGGCAGTCGTTGATCGCTTCAGCGACGCGGTCGTGAAGAACCCGATTGTCGGGGCGACTTCGAAAAACCCGGCCCTCAGGGAATGGCATACGAAGAACCTGGGTAGGTTGCCGGGCCTAACGTTCATGCGAACCGAATGGGTCTGTGCCGCCACGGGTGGGCCATGCAAGTTCACGGCTACACGGCCTGGTAAAACCGAGATGGGGCTCGAGGAGGCGCATCGCAACCTCAAGATCTCGCCGGCGGAATTCGACGAGGTTGCAGCCGAGCTTGGCCGCACCCTCGACTTCTTCAAGGTGCCTGGGCGCGAAAAGGGCGAAGTCCTAGCTGCTTTCGCGGCGCACAAGCTCGAAGTTACAGCCGGTTATTCTACGAAACCGTAACCGTTTCCGAACGACTTGGGCATTAGGACTGAGATCTACGCCGGGAAACCGGTCATTCGTCCCAGGTCCTCGTCCCAGAGCTTCATAAGAGCGAAGCGCAGGCTGGCAATCAGCGTCAGTCGCGGTGCGCGACGCTAGTCGGCATAGCTTCGGTCGAGCGCGACCCGCGCCGACGCTTGCGGATAAACTCTGGCAGGTCTTCGGCTTGCGGGGGGCGAGGGCGGTTGTGCCTGCGACTGAAAATCCGCGTGTCGGTGGTTCATGCCGATTGGCCAGAAGCCCTGCGAAGCTTCACGCGGGTCTTCAGGACGGCATTTCCAACCTGATTTTGATGGTACGAATATTCAGTTCTTTGAAAAACTCCTTGTGAAACAGGCTCCTGCCCAGGTGCATTGCTTCCTCTCTCTCCGCCAGATTTCAATCGACCTGCGAGCGATGCGGACCTAGACGACCGGGTGTTTCAGGTGCCACGGCGTCACCAGCTCGTAAGCGTGGCCGATGCGGCGGTTCGGTTCATCGTGGCACTAGAATGTGGCGCTGAACTGCAGCCAGAATTTGCGTGTGTCGGTAAAGAGGGCATCGGCGCGGTAGTCGGCGAGCTTGGCGAGCAGCTCGTGCCGGTCGCCGATTCGCCGCGCTACCACGAGGTCAAGTTCGTCGCCGTAACGCGAGTCTCCCTCATCGGCGAAGAACTCGTGCCAGACTGCCTGGCCGCGCCATTTCCCTCGGTTGGCATGAATTCCCAGGTAGCGATCTTCGATGCCGCTGCTCGGTGTCGTCGTGAACTTGTCGGCCCATCCTTGCCAGATGTGTAGCGTTGCTAGCGGCGTCTGAAAAGCCGGATTGGTCGCTGCATCGAATACGCCCGTTTTTCCCGAGAGTATCTCGCGCCCCAGAACGATACGCCCCGACGCCCACCCGACGCCGAGCTCGACAATACTGAAATGCGCATCGATCTCTGCGGCGTTTGCGCCAGCCTCGGTCTGCCGCGCGTATTCGAGCGCCCAGCGGAGATTCCAGCTGGTGCCCAGCTCCTGCACGCCGTCGTAGCGCGCGCCGAGCGTATCTGAAGATTGCTGCGGCGCATCCTCGAAGTCGAGCAGGTAGCCGTAGAGACTCAGCGCGCCGATCGGCAACGAGTCCACCCTCAGGTTCAGCAGGTGGCTGGCACCGTTAAGCGAAGCGGGCGGCGTTCCCGCGTCGGGACCGAAGACGCGCCGAACGCTGTCAACGAATGCGTAGTTGAAGACGGTCCCTGGGAGCAGCCGGGTTTCGACGCGCAACGCATCGAAGGTTTGTTCGTTCTGACGCCAGCCAACCGGGCCGACGAAACGCTCACCATCCAGCGCAATGCGCTGGCGGCCGACATAAAGAACTGTTGAACCAGGTACCCGGCATTCAATGCGGGCCTGGTTCAAGTCAATGCCTTCCGGATCGGCGACGACCGGAAAGTCCGATTTTCCGTTGCGCGTATCGTCATAGCGCTCGTGGCCCAGCGCCAGCAGCAGGTCGCCCTCGATGAACCCGGCGCAGCCGCCGACGCTTCCGGTCGTGTAATTGAGGCGCAGTCGCACCGTGCTCGCGGCCGCCTCGCGCGGTTTGCCGGCCTGGTCAACGCCCTCGAAACGATAGCGCAGCTCGAACTTAACGTCGCTGTCGTGTATCAGCGCGGAGAGACCATCGGCCGTCGCTGTCCCTGCAGCCGCGACAAAGCCGCAGAAAATCGCGAATTGACTGATTTTCTTCCACATTGTTTGCTTGGATCATGCGACCCGCCTGACACGATCGCCTTGATCTGGATCAAGCTGCACCGGTTAGAATTGGTTGGTGAGCCAGTCTTCATCCGCGAGCGCTGCGGCAACCCGCGACGACGGCGATTCTGTCCGCTTCTGCAGCAGCTGTGCGTTTTCGCAGGCCTGCCTCGCGGAGGGCATGGACAAGACCTCCTTGAAGGATCTTCACGTCCTTGTCGAGCACGTCGGGCCGCTGCGCCCGGGGACGCATGTGTTTCGCGAACGCGAGCCATTCGAGGCGATCGCCGCAGTGCGGAGCGGGACGGTAAAGACCTGCGTTGTAGACCGGGACGGCCGCGAACAGGTGTTGGGCTTTCACTTTCCCGGCGAGGTAATCGGCCTCAACGCAATCGACGGTGAGCGGTATCCCTGCAATGCCGTCGCGCTGGATGCCGTGCAGCTCTGCCGATTCTCGTTTCCGCAGATCGCAGTACTGGCGACCCGCCTGCCGCGCTTGCAGCACCACCTGTTCCGCCTGTTGAGCCGCGACATTGGCACGGCAAGGTTGCTGGCGGGCGATCATTCCGCGGACGAGCGGCTGGCGGCCTTTCTCCTGGTAGTGGCGGACCGCCTCGCGGCGCAGGGATTTCCTTCGAATGGATTCACGCTCAGCATGCCGCGTACCGACATCGCGAACTACCTGCGCCTTGCGCCCGAAACGGTCAGTCGCGTATTCCGGCGCTTCAGGGACGAGAAGCTTATCCAGGTACGGGGTCGGGACGTCGAACTCACGGATGAATCTCGTCTCGAAAACCTAGCCTCCTCGATCCTGCGCGGAGGCCGGCCTGTTCCAACTTGACCTGAATCAAGGTGGGTTCTGTCTGACGGGCCGAAAATACCTGCCCTTCGGGAACGGCTGGCTGGCCCTACGTCGCACGGGAACCGAAGGAGCCGCCTTCCTGGTGGCGGCGATGCTGATCTATGGATTGATGCTGGCGGTCGCCCGGACTCACGACCCGGTTGCCGGGATCGGGACTTGAGTGGCAAATTGATTCAGATCAATGCGAGCCAGAGCCCGCGCTGCCACGATGAATTTCTGGACTTCTACCGGGAAATGCCATGCGCAAGCACACGTTGACGCTTCTGCTGATGATGGCTCTCGTGGCCGGTTGCGGTGACGGGAAAATCCCGGTTGCGGATTCGCCTGATACCGGCGGCTCCGCCAAGGGCGATTTTGGTCCGCCGCAAGGCGATCCGGTCAAAGCGATCCTGACCTCGCCGCCCCATGTTCCGCCGCCGACGGGACGGAGCACGCCCGCGAAGGTCATTGTCGAACTCGAAGTGATCGAGAAGGAAATGGCGATCTCGGAAGGCGCCACCTATACGTTCTGGACCTTTGGCGGCACCGTGCCGGGCAGTTTCATTCGAGTGCGCCAGGGCGATACCGTCGAGTTTCACCTGATGAACGCGCCGGACAGCAAGATGCCGCACAACATCGACCTGCACGGCGTAACCGGTCCGGGCGGGGGTGCTGCTTCGACATTCACGGCACCGGGCCACCGGAGTCGATTCACGTTCAAGGCGCTCAACGCGGGCCTCTATGTCTACCATTGCGCCACCGCGCCGGTCGGCATGCATGTCGCCAATGGCATGTATGGGCTCATCCTGGTTGAGCCGCCCGAGGGCCTTCCGGCCGTTGATCGCGAGTACTACGTCATGCAGGGCGATTTCTACACGACGGGGCGTTACCGCCAGAAGGGCCATCAGCCATTCGACATGGAAAAAGCCATCGATGAGCATCCGACTTACGTGCTGTTCAACGGCTCCGAAGGCGCGTTGACGGGCGACCGGGCGCTGGCAGCGAAAGTCGGCGAGCAAGTGCGGTTGTATGTCGGCAATGGCGGCCCGAACCTGGTCTCCAGCTTTCACCTGATCGGGGAGATCTTCGACAAGGTGTGGTTCGAGGGGGGCACCCGCTTCCAGGAAAACGTCCAGACCACGCTGATCCCCGCAGGGGGTGCGGCGATGATGGACTTTCACATTGAGGTGCCGGGCAGCTACATCCTGGTGGATCACAGTATTTTTCGCGCCTTCAACAAGGGAGCTCTTGCGATCCTCAAGGCGGACGGGCCGGAGAACAAGCTGATTTATTCCGGCAAGGAAGTCGACGAGATGTACCTGGGCGATCGTGCGCTGCCGAATCTGGCTGCGGTGACCGCAGCGGCAGCCGCCGCGAAGGCCGGCGATCTCACCACCGAGCAACAGATCGAAGCTGGCAAAGTGTTATTTGCCGGGACTTGCTCGGCTTGTCATCAGGGCGACGGTCGGGGGCTTGAGGGGGTCTTCCCGCCGCTAGAAAAATCCGACTGGATTGCGAAAGACATCCGTCGCGTGCCGACCGTGATTCTCCAGGGTCTGCAGGGTAAGGTCACCGTCAATGGTTCGGAGTACAACTCCGTCATGCCGCCGATGAACCAGCTCACGGACGACGAGGTGGCAAACATTTCGACCTACGTGCTCAACAGCTGGGGTAATCCGGGCGGCCGGGTCACCAAGTCAGAGGCCGCGGAGATTCGGCGGACGTCCACGCAGGCTCCCGCGGAGCATTGAGCATGTGCCAACCGGCGGCTCTGCTCGGCCTGTTGCTGGCGTGCTCGTCCTCAGTAGCGGCGGAGACCAGCCAGTGGGTCGATTTGCCGGGCGGCGCGTTTCGCTCGGTGCTGGAGCTTGCCGATTCGCCGCTGGGCACCGGGATCGCACCGTTCTCGATGACGCTAACGCCGGTGACCAACCGGCAATTCCTGGGCTTCGTGCTTGCCGAGCCGCGCTGGCAGCGGGACCGCGCACCGACAACTCTGGCGGAGGCCCGTTATCTCTCGCATTGGGTCAGCGCGACTGAGCTTGGCAATAACGCTCTGCCGGATTGGCCAGTCATCTGGGTGAGCTGGCATGCAGCCAACTCCTATTGTCGCTGGCAAGGCGGACGGCTGCCCAGCTGGAACGAATGGGAATACGCGGCTGCCGCCGACTCAACACGGTTCGACGCTCGAGATGACCCGGCCTGGCGCGAACGGATCCTTGCCTGGTATGCGAGGCCCTCGGCGACCGCATTGCCGTCCGTCGGACTCGGCACGCCCAACGCTTATGGCGTGAAGGACCTGCATGGCCTCGTCTGGGAATGGGTAGACGACTATTCCGCGCTATTGGTGTCGTCCGACAATCGCGAGCAAGGCGCGGCCGATCAACTCAAGTTCTGCGGAGCGGGTGCGCTCTCCACGTCGGACCGTGATAACTATGCGGTCCTGATGCGTATCGCGATGCTTTCTTCGCTGGAGGCGGAGTACGTGACCGGAAACCTGGGCTTTCGCTGCGTGCGCTCCCCATGAGGCGCGCATACATGGCGTTGCTCGCCGCTTACGCGCTCGCGAACGCATGGGCCGCGCCTGCCGCCGCACCTGCGCTACCACGTGATTCCGTCTACCAGCTGGACGCAAACCTGACTGATTCGAATGGCCGCGCGTTGTCGTTCGCGCAGCTGCAGGGTAAACCGCGCCTGGTCACGATGTTTTACACGAGCTGTCGCTATATTTGTCCGCTGGTCGTCGATAGTGTCAAGGCGATCGAGCGCGAGTTGACCGACCAGGAGCGCCAGCGCATCGGTTTCGTGCTGATCAGCATGGATCCGGAGCGCGATACACCGGAGAAACTGGCGTCGGTCATGAGCCAACGCCGGCTCGACGCAGCCCGCTGGATGCTCCTGCGCCCGGATGGCGAAAACCTGCGTGGCCTCGCGGGCGTACTTGGTATCCGCTATCGCGCGCTTGCGGACAAGGAATTCAACCACACGACGTCGCTTGTGTTGCTGGATGCCAAGGGACGGGTCCTTGCCCGTTCGGATCGCATTGGCGGTACACCGGAGACCGAGTTCCTGGCCGCAGTGCGAAAAGCCGCAACGCCGTAATTGTCGGGATCCATCGCCGGCCAACCCTCATTCGCCGAAAGTGCGCTGGAAGTTGAATCCGAAATAGCGCCCGCTGCGAAGTTCCCGCTGCTCGACATAGTCGATGTCGCTTTCGCCTCGCAGGCCGTCGTAGACGTGGCGGGTCCGCGTGGCGGGGCTGTTCGTCTCTCCGCAGGATTTCAACCGCCCCGCGGGTGACGCTCGCCTAGACGACCGGATGCTTCAGGTGCCACGGTGTCGCCTGCTCGTATGGGTGGCCGATGCGGCACAGCATCGATTCGCTCAACCGGCGACCCACGAATTGGACGCTCAGTGGCAAACCTTCCGCCGAGAACCCACACGGAACCGACAAGGTGGGACTGCCGCTGAAGTTGAACGGTTGGGTGTGGATGTCGTTCCGGACTGTCGCGCTCCAGGACTCTGCGGTTTCCTCGTCGAAAGGATTCTCTTCCTTCACGCGTGCGCTGTTGGCCATCGACGGGCACACCAGGCAGTCGACGGCACCCAGCAAAGACTCGATCGACGCGGAGACCTGTGATCGGATTTCCTTCACTTCGGCCAGCCTCGCGGGCGTGACGCGTTGTCCCGTCTCGAGCGCACCGCGCAATCCCGGTCCGTACTCATTGGCCCGGCTCGGAAACGTCGACGCATGCACCGCAAGCGCCTCGACATAGCACAGATCGAGCCAGGCGCTGGCGACCTGGCTGACGTCCGGCATGCTGACCGGCACGACCTTCGCGCCCAGCCGGGACAATGTCGCGAGCACCTCGTCCATCGCCTCGGCTACGTCGGCATCCACATCGTGAGTGGCGTAGCGGCGGTCGAAACCGATCTGCAGACCCGAAACGCCCCGTTCCAGTTCGGCGCTTACCGCGGGCACGGGTTCCGGCAATGACGTCGGGTCCTGCGGATCGGTGCCCGCCATCGCTTCAAAGAGGAGGGCGGCATCCTCCACTGACCGGGCCATCGGACCGACATGATCCATGGAGGGGGCCAGCGCGAACACGCCGAAGCGGCTCACGCGGCCGTACGTCGGCTTCAGGCCCACGCAACCGTTCGCGGCCGACGGGTACCGGATCGACCCTCCCGTATCCGTACCGACCGACGCGAAACACAGGCCAGCGGCCGTCGCCACGCCGGAGCCGCTCGATGACACGCCGCTCCATCGCGTGGCATCCCACGGGTTCACGGGCACCTGCAAACCGGGGTCATACGGTCCGAACGCACCCTCGCAAAGGACTTGCTTGCCCAGGATGACGGCACCGGCGGCTTGCAGCCGTGCAACGACGGTCGCGTCGAAATCCGGCACGAAATCAGCAAACACCTTCGTGCCCGCCATGGTGCGAACGCCGCGCGTATAGCAAAGGTCCTTCACCGCGATGGGCACGCCATGCAGAGCGTCGCGGTACCGGCCGGCCTCGATTTCGGCGTCCGCGCGCCGGGCGCTCGCAAGCGCCTGTTCAGCCATGACCGTGACGTAGCTCTGCAGGCGCCCGTCGACCGCTGCAATCCGGTCGAGCATCTGCTGTGTCAGGTCCGACGAACGGAGCTTTCGTTCCGCGATCAGCTTGCCGACGTGCGCAAGACTCGAGTAATGCAAGGGCTCCGCTCCTTTCGACACCGAAGCGATGAGCGAGGGTGCGAGACCGGCGAGTGCCGGAGCGGCGAGTATGGACTGTAGGACACGCCTGCGTGTGGTGTCGCCCACGGATGCCCCCCTCGAACGCACTTTCCCAGAAGGCGTTCGCGAGCGCAATCGCGCGGTGTCATCACCCTGGGAAATCCTTGTCAAGCTGGGGCCAGCACATGTCGATCCACAGGCTTAGCGTCTTGTCGTGCCATTCCTGCCTGAAAAGTAAGTACGGCCGCAGCTCGTCCCGATAGCGGCTTCTCAGGATGTCTCTATTCAAATGGCCTGCACGGGCAAGGTTCAGGACATCTTCGCGATCACGCTCCGCATTGCGTTCCAGTTTGGATAGCGCCAGGTCGTTCGCCTCGAGCGCGTAAAGAACCAGGTGTTTCCACTTCGCGCCGGGAAACATGCGAACCAGGCGACTGGCGTAGTCCGCCGGTACGGTCACGATGGTGACGCGTTGCATGTACAACTTGTACTCGCGATGCAGGGTCGACTGCATGCCGGCAATCGCTTCGATGTCGATCTTTCTATCGCGGGTAGCGATGCCCAGATAGTCGACATCAGAGGTTGCGCGACCGATCCCGCAAGAAATCGCGCCAAGGTTGCGGTGGCGAATCGCCGGGCTCGGCGCGGCTGGATTCAGACGGCATATGACAGTTGGTCCGCGCTCAAGGACGTCAGCAGGTTCCAATGCCTCGCCGCGGATGGACGGTTCGCCCTCAACCATTGCCGCTCCGCTGCCGGCATGGACTCGCGACATAGCGTATCTTCGCGCGCCAGCCGCGCTCGCTCGAGCTGCTGCTCGGCGACGGACAGCCGATCATCGGCCGGCGCGAACTCCGAATGAGCTGCAGTAAGCTGCCTGGCTAGCCCGGCCACGAATCCCAGCCGATTCTGCACGTCATTCAACTTCGCGTGCTTGACGAGCCACGGCCAGTCGAGGTCGGGATACCGGAGCAGGATCCAAGGCAAAGCCTCCGCGAGGCGGGTCTCGAGCTCCCGTTGTAGCAGCGCGGTGAGCACCACCGTGGCCGGATTTATTCTCGGCTGCGTGCGCATATGCGCAAATCCGGGATAGCCCAGGCTCGCAAGTTCGGCAGCAAGCCTCTCGGGATCGGTCGCCATTTCGGCATCGACTGCATCCGGCATGGGCAGCACCGTCGCCGGTAGGCCATAGAGGGCGGTTGCGGAACGGGCCAGCTCCGAGTTCACGGGGCGCTGTCCGCTTTCCAGTTGCGAGAGGTAGGGCTGCGAAACGCCAAGCCGGGCTGCAGCTTGAACCTGCTTCAACCCTGCCTTCAGGCGGCCTTGCCGAAACTGTTCAAAGGTCATGCACGCATGATATTGCAATTATTGCAATATGCATTCGAATACCATTAAAGTCTATTAAATTCAATGGGTTACTTATTAGGTTCAGCGCGTGGTTTCGCGGACGCGCTCCTGCCAGACACGCGTCGAATTCAGCGACTTCACCGGCCCCGGAAGGCCCGCGAACAAGGCGCGCGATTCCGCGAGTAAAGTCACGCGTCGCTTCGGGTCGGTGAGCGCCTGTACGTAGAGCGCGTTCGCCATTTCGACTTTCTGTTTCTGGTCGCCGCGGTTCCGTGTCGCGAGCTCGCGCTGCAGCATCACGACCGGGTCTATGACCTCGCGCGCCTCGGCAATCCGGTCCTGTCCCGCAAGGGCGAGCGCCAGCATCGTCGACATGCCGGCCTTGACGCGCGCATCGGTTTGCGGATCGATGACCCACTGCTCCTTGGCGGCCAGGGCCGCCCTGGCACTCTGCTCGGCGGCCGGGAAATCCTTCTGCTGTAGCTCGATCTGGGCTTTCATCTCATTCGCCATGAACAGGAGTGCACCTTTGAGCTGCTTGTCGAACTTGCTGTCCGCCTTGACGCCCTCTACTTTCGCGATCATTTGGGCGGAAATCTCCCTGGCCCTTTGCGCATCGCCCGAGCCGTAGGCGATGTGCGAGTCCGCTCTCAGCTCCAGGACGTCAGCATAGGTCGGTACCGCGCTGTCCTTGGATTCGCTGGCGTGCAGGGCAGCGACGAATTCCCGCATCTCGCCCGCTATTTCGCGGGCTTCGGCGAGTCGGCCGGCATCGGCGTTGCGCATGGCCGAATGCGACATGAACCGCAGCTGCCCCAGGCGCGCCCCCGGTCCGCCCTCTCCGGCGAGCGCAGCCGCGGCGCGCATCGAGACCAGCACTTCCAGAGTGTCGTCAATCTCTCCCTGCGCCCAGTACGATTCGCTGAGGCTCCACAGCATGGTAGCCAGGTTGTTCTGAGCGATCTTGTTGCCCGGGTCGAAATCGACCAGCGTCTGCTGCACCGCCACGGCGCGGATATGGAACGGCACGGCTTCCTGGGGCTGCAACTCGGTCAGCGAAGCGTCGCCTAGCGATTGCTGCATGAGTGCGAGCGCATACAGGGCCGTACGGTCGCCAGGTCGTTGCGCAACAATCTGGTCGGCGACATTTGACGCGTCCGTGCCGACGGCCCGCGCTTCGTCGAAGCGGTTGTCGATGAGGAGGGCGACGACGAGCCAGGCGCCGGCATCGGTGTAGAGGCCGGACACATACGTGTCCTTAACGTCCCGCCCCCCGAGGTCCGCTGCAAGCTGCAATGATCTCCGAAGTGTCTCGACCGCCCTGGGGTCTGCGACTGCGGTCTGATGATAGCCCAGCGTGGTCAAGACCTCGCTTGCAGCCTCGCGCGCGGCGACTGAGGCGTCGGGGCGCTGCGACAACGGGCCGATCACTTCGACGGCGCGCTCGGACGTTGCCAACATATCCGGGTTCTGCCGGTTGCCGAGAATGAGCGCCTGGACGTCAAGCGCCCGCGCGAGGCCGACGATGGTCGGCTCTGACTCGTCGCCGTCCTTTCGCAGCTGCTCGAGGATCGTCGCCGCTTCCGAAGCGGCGTCCCAGGCCACATCGAGGTTGCCGAGGCGCCGCGAAGCCTTCGCGTACTGTACCAGCGCCTGTGCACCCGTTCGTCGCGTCTCCAGGCCTTGCATCTCGACCGGCAGGCCGTGGAAGTAATCGATTTCCTGCTTGGCGAGATTTGCGATGACATCGAGCTGTCCCGAGTTCTCGAGTTCGCGCGCGAATTCGGCGGTCAGGTAGCCGAGCAGCGTCTCCGCCTGCACGCGCGCCTGCTGGGCGATGTTCTCTGCCCGTTTCGCGCGCTGCGAACTCCAGTAGGCGTAGATGGCCGCGGCAACCGCGCCGATGGCAAGGACGATGCAGACCGCAGCGACCTGGCGCGCGCGGATCAGTGCCCGGCGCGTGGCCGCTGCCCGTTCCTGCTGCTCCGCCAGCATCCGTTCGGTGGCTTCGCGTGCCTCGCGCTCGTGCCGCACGTCGCGACTGCCCTTGACCACGCCGCACAGCACGTCGTGGGTCAACTCCACGCGGCGGACGTCGAGGCGCTCCTCGACCCGCAGCAGGCGCCGGTTGACGAGCACCGCCAGGGTCTCGGGCGCGGCACCCGCGGATGCGAAGTGCGCGCGCAATCTTTCTTCCGCGACGTTCTCGCGAAAACCCGATTCGGTCAGCAGTTCATCTTCGATGATCCGGCGCGCGGCCGCCGGTTGGTCCGCAAGCGTGCGCTCGTAGAAATTGCTGAGGATCGTGTCGTGCGAGCCGGCCAGCAGGTCGAGCGAGATCTCGTCACGCCCCTGCGCGATGCGCGTGTCGTTGAGTTCGCGACAGACGAGGCTGAGCAGCGACGGCTCGACCTCGGCATTGGCGATCTCCGACCCGCCGGCCACGAAGCGGACGATGGCCTCGGCGACTTCCTGCGACACCAGGCCCCTGCCGGGCTCCAGGACGGCCTGCAATCCCTGCTTGCCGGTCATCGGCGCGAGGCGCAGGCGGTTCTGCGTGATGCTCGGCATCTGCGCCTTCAGGCTCTCGAGCGGCGCGAGGTAGTCCTCGCGCAGAGAGATCAACACGCGGTAGTCGCCGCGCGCGAAGTCGAAGCGTTCGGCCATGGAATCGTCGGCCTCGAGCTTCGCCTCGAGCTCGCGCGGCGGTCGATTCTCGACCAGGTCCGCCAGGTCGCCGATGAAGTGGGCGGCGCGTGCGCGACCGGCCTCGTCCGCCTGGGCCAGCGTGAAGATCTCCTCGAACTGATCGAAGATCAGCAGCGGGATCAGCGTACGACCGGATTCGTCGCGCAGCACGTCGTCGCGGTGATGCAGGAACTCCCACAGCGACTCGCCGGCCGTGGCGATGCCGGCCTGGGTCCACTGCCCGGCGTGGCGCGCGGTCTGCAGGATGGCCTGCTTGATCTGCTCGCCCGGCTCGGGCGCGTCGGCGGAATAGGCGATCCGGACGTAGATCGGGCAATAGCCCTGCTCGCGAAGGCGCGGCACGAGGCCGGCGCGCAGGATCGAGGTCTTCCCGAGCCCGGACTGCCCGAACAGCACGGTGAGCAGCTTGCGCTGCACGCGTCGCGCGAGTTCGGCGACCTCGTCGTCGCGTCCGAAGAAGAATCTGCGCGTGTCCTCGGTAAACGAGGCGAGTCCGAGCCAGGGGTGGCGCTCGTCGACGGCCTCCGGGCCCGCGTTCTGCGATTCGGCGCTCATGACGGCCGCGCCCGCATAAAGCCCTGGAGCCGCTCGGCGAACTCGCGCGTCACTTCGCCTTCGCGCAGGCGGGTGAAGTGCAGCGCCTTGAAGCGGTCCGGCACCAGTGCCTTCGCGGCGTCGGTGTCATCGATGGTCACCGGCAGGACGAACAGGGCGCCATCGGCCATGTTGCGCGCGCGGTCCATCGCGTAGCTCCACTCGCGCCGGAAGTAGGCTTCGTGCCGGCGCTCGGTGGCCGCCGAGACGATCGGAATGAAGTAAGAGCAATTGGCGATGTTGCGCTGGATCTTGCGGTCGTAGTCGTCGCCGCTCTCGAGCCGCTCCATGTCGAACCAGGTCGTGACGCCGGCAGCTTCGAGCCCCGCCTTGAGGCGCTGCACGGCCGCAAGGTCCTCGCGCGCATAACTGATGAACACCGCGTTGTCGGGCATCTCGCGCGTGGGCGGGACGATGCGGACCGGGCTCGCACCACTGCCGGCGGCTGCGACTGGCTTGCGGCGCGCCGCGAGTCGATCGTGCAGCTCGTGCACGAAGCGCTCGGCGCCGGTATAGATGCGGGTGCGGACGCTGACCTGCTGCAGGAACGACACCAGGCGTTCGTCCTGGCTCGAGTGGTCGTCCGCCAGCACCTCGCCGACGTCGCGCGGGTCCGACAGGCGCTGGCGCTTGGCCATGCGCAGAAACAGGCGCGCCAGCCAGTTGGTAAAGCTGCTGCCGATGAACAGCAGGTGATTGTGCTCGAGCTCGTGGAACAGCTTCTCCGGCGCGAGGTGCTCGCTCTGCAGCGCGCAGATGAACTCCAGCAGGTCCTCGTCCGAGATGACGTAGGTGGGAGAGGCCGAGAGTCGGCCGAACAGGTGATACACGACCGGACGCTGCAGTCGATCACGTTCCGTCGGCAGGTCGACGACCCGATTGGGCGAGTAGGACAGCACCTCGGTGCTGGACGCGCCGCCGAATCGCTCCAGGTTGATCGCAGTTTCGAGGAGCGGGTCGCAGGTGGTCGTGACGAACAGGTCGAACTCGGGAATGCCGGCCAGCTGGCGCAGGGCGAGCGGCGGCTCGAAGGCGGCATCCTTGATGATGCCGCGCAGGCGCACGTAGGCTTCCTCGCGCCGGCCGCGCGAGCCCAGGAACCAGCACACCACGTCGTTCAGGGTATAGGGCTGCGGCAGCTGCGAGACGTCCACGTTGAGCCGCCGCGCCAGCTTCTCGGCAAGCCAGTCGTAGAGCAGACGGTGGCCCTGGTCGGTCTCAATCTGCAGCAACTCGGGCCCGATGATCGGAATGACGCGCCGCTCTTCGATGAAGCTCAACAGGTCTTCCCAGGCGTCCTCGTCCAGTGAGGTTAGCGGCATGACGGCGGATATACCGCTGCTCATGGGTGACCCCGCCAGTAATCCTGTTCAATTCGCAATCGGGATCCCCCTGAATGGGCTCGCGCCAGCCCGGGCGAACGATACTGGTTTGTCGCGCGGACTGTCCAATCGGCGGCTGGCTGACGCGGTCCGCTTGGGATCCCGACCCTTCGGCTCGTCCCCGGTCCAGTGCGTATTATTGACACGATGGCGCTTGTCGAATTGATTCCCTGGCAAGGGTTGGGCTACGCGCCCCATCACCGCTCCAAGGACTACCTACAGCTGAAAACTGTGCTCTCGCGAGTTGCCGGATGACGGGCAGCCATCAAACCCGCCTGCCGGTTCGCATTCCAGCGGGGGTATGGGTGCTGGGCTTCGTCAGCCTGCTGATGGACGTCTCGTCCGAGATGATTCACAGCTTGCTGCCGTTGTTTCTCGTCGGCGCCCTGGGCGTCAGTGTGCTGACCATCGGTGTCATCGAAGGAGTTGCCGAAGCGACGGCGCAGATCTCGAAAGTATTCTCCGGGACGCTGAGCGACTACCTTGGCCGTCGCAGAGGGCTGTTGATCTTCGGCTACGCGCTGGGAGCCCTCACCAAGCCGGTCTTCGCGTTGGCCCAGTCAGTGACGCCCGTGGTGGCTGCCCGTTTCGCAGATCGTATCGGTAAAGGGCTGAGAGGCGCCCCGCGTGATGCGCTCGTGGCGGACATCACGCCGCCTGCAGTCCGTGGAGCGGCCTACGGCCTGCGGCAGGCACTCGATACGGTTGGTGCATTACTGGGTCCGCTGGTGGCAACCGGACTGATGCTTCTGTGGTCCAGCGATTTCCGCGCCGTGTTCTGGATCGCTGTCATTCCCGCGTTCCTCTCAGTCGCTTTGCTCATCATCGGAATCCGGGAGCCCGCACAATCGAAAGGCAGGCCGCCCGTCAATCCGATCAACCGCGCTTCTCTGGCTCGGCTCGGAAGCGATTACCGGTTCGTGGTCGTCATTGGTGCGATCCTGACGATGGCGCGATTCAGTGAAGCATTCCTGGTGCTACGCGCAGCAGAGCTGGGTGTCCCCCTTGCTTGGGTGCCGATCGTGATGGTCGCCATGAATTTGGCCTACGCAGCCACGGCTTACCCTGCGGGAAAGCTGGCGGACACCATGAATCACGTCAGGCTGCTGTCGACCGGGCTCGCCGTGCTCGTCGTTGCTGACCTCGTCCTTGCACTGGGTTCGGGATGGACGACGCTCGGCATCGGGGTTGTATTGTGGGGGGTGCACATGGGATTGACGCAAGGGCTGCTCGCCGCCATGGTGGCGAGTACGGCCCCGGCGGATCTGCGCGGCTCGGCTTTCGGGTTATTTCATCTCGTGAGCGGTGCTGCCATGTTGCTCGCCAGCGTCATTGCCGGGATGCTGTGGATGTCGCTCGGCTCGGAGGCGACTTTCGTGTGCGGCGCCGTATTTTGTGCTCTGGCACTGCTAACTCTGATGTGGATGCACTTGCGCAGGGAGTGACCCGAGATGACCGCTAATCGCCGTGAATTCATCGCCGGGGTCGGCGCGACGCTCGCAGTCCTGCCGGGCATCAGCGCCTGCGCGAAGCGCGAGCCCGCCGCAAGCGTGCAAGCCCAACTTTCCGGTATCGCCGAAGACATGCTCGTCGATTACCCGGAAAACGCAACCAGCCTCGGCATTGACACCGCGTCGCGCGCGGCGCTCAAGGCTCGGCTGACCGACCGCTCGGCGGCGGGGCAGGAGGCGATCTCGAAGCGCGTGACCGCGCGGGTCGCACAGTTGAAGGCCGTGGATGTCGCGAGCCTCGACGAAGGCGACCGCATCGACCTCGATGTCGTGCGCACCGCGCATGAGACCGCCATCGACGGATTTGCATTCCCGTACGGCGACGTCGCGCTCCTGAACTCGAACTGGTCCTGGCGCAACGCCCCTTACGTGGTCGCGCAGAACACCGGCGCCTTCCTCGAGATCCCGAGCCTGCTCGAGGAACAACACGCGGTCGTGACCCGCGAGGATGCCGAGGCCTACCTCGAGCGGCTGGCGGCCTACGCCGGCCAGCTCGAGGGCGAGACCGGTCGGCTCGCCTCCGCGGCGGCGCAGGGCGTGATCGCCCCGGACTTCATACTCGACACGACGCTCGCGCAGCTGAAGCTCTCGCGCGACGGCGATGTCGCCGCCTGGCCGTTCGTGGCCTCGTTCGCGCGCAAGGCGAAGGACATCCCGGGCGACTGGGCCGGGCAAGCCGCGAAGATCGCGGCCGACCGCATTCGCCCGGCGCTGGATGCGCAGCTCGCCGAGCTCACCCGGCAGCGCGCGCGCGCGACCTCCGATGCCGGCGTCTGGAAGCTGCCGCAGGGCGATGCCTACTACGCCTGGGCGCTCCGGGCCGCGACCACCACGCGCATGACGCCTGACGAGATCCACGCGCGCGGCCGCGAGGAACTTGCGGAGCTGCAGTCCGAGATGGATACGATCCTGCACGACCAGGGTCTCACCCGCGGTTCGGTCGGCGAACGGATGACCGCGCTCGGCAAGGACCCACGCTTCCAGTTCCCGGACGACGACACCGGCCGCGCGCAGGTCATGGCACTCATTGAGAACAGGGTCGCCGACATCCGCACGCGGCTGCCGCGCGCCTTTGCGACGCTCGTGCCAGGCAACTTCGAGGTCAAGCGCATGGCGCCGGAAGTGGAGCCGGGCGCGCCCGGCGCCTACGGCGGCCCTGGCAGCATCGACGGCAAGGTGCCGGGCAAGTTCTGGATCAACCTGCGCACGACCGACCTGTGGCGCACGTTCAGCCTGCCGACCCTGACCTACCACGAGTCGCTGCCTGGTCACGTATGGCAGGGCGAGTTCACCTTCAAGCTCCCGCTCGTGCGCTCGCTGCATGCCTTCAATGCCTACTCGGAAGGCTGGGCGCTGTATTCCGAGCAGCTCGCGGACGAGCTCGGCGTGTACGAGAACGATCCTTACGGCCGGCTCGGCTACCTGCAGTCCATCGCCTTCCGAGCCTGCCGCCTGGTCGTGGACACGGGACTGCACGCCAAGCGCTGGACTCGTGAGCAGGCGATCCAGTGGTTCGCCGCGACGAATGGCTCAGGGCTCGACGAAGTGACCAGCGAAGTGGATCGCTACTGCGCCTGGCCCGGTCAGGCCTGCGGTTACAAGGTGGGCCACAGCGAGATCAACCGCCTGCGTGCCAAGGCACAACAGGATCTCGGTGCCGGCTTTGACCTCCGCCAGTTCAACGACGTCGTCGTGAAAGGCGGCGGGGTGCCGATGGTCGTGCTGGCCCGCTCGGTGGATACGCACTTCGAGGCTTACTGAACGCTAGCAGGACAGGCCCCAGATCCCGTGCGACGGACGCGATTGCCGAAGCGGATTCGGCTGCCGCGCCGTTCGATTCAGTCGGCGAATCCGGCGAGCAGGCAGCCAGTCACAGCGCAACGGCGACCAGCGCCACACGGTGAGGGCGAGACAGGGGCATCCTGTTACTCCCCGGTAGTCGGTAATTCGACCCGGAGACACCATGGCACTCGACACGCTCAGCGGAAAGCAGCGACTGAACCGAGATTGCGCCGGCCGTCGAACAGGAACGCGGCGCTACCCACCGTCGAGTGGATGAATGCGCCCTGCAGCGCGAACAAGGTCGAGATCACGAAGGCCTGGGAGACCGGCACGTCGAACAGGGCGAGGATCCAGACGTGCGCGCCCTGAATGAGGCCGAAGTCCATCACCGAGATCGGCACCAGCGCGATGATCCGCGTCAACGGCGCAAGGATCATCCACACCGCGAACGGCAGGCGGACGCCGACCGAGGCCGCGGTCAACGCATACATGCCGGCCTGCGCCAGCAACCCGGTCGTCGCGATCACCAGGAATTGCAGGAAGCGCACGTGCGCGCGCTCGAAAACGAAGACTGCGTCCATGAACTTGCGTAGCGCCGCGCTGAGCTTCGGCCAGCGGAAGCCGCGCAGCAGGTCCAGGATCCGGCCGCGCTGCGCGCTCAGCACGTGGTATCCGACCGGCAAGAGCACGGCCATCGCGACGAACAGCAGTGCCGCGGGGCCCAGCAGCGCCGGCAGGCTGCGGCCGACCACCAGCAGTCCAATGCCGGCCAGCCCGAGCAGGCACCCGGCCATCCAGCCGACGCCGTTCAGCGTCACGACGGAAGCCGCGCAGGCGGCGCCGTGTCCGCCGAGCGAGCGCTGGCTGAGGTAGGCGCGGATCACGTCGGTGCTTGCGGAGGAGGGCAGAACGGCGCCGAGAAATCCACCTGCGAAATACCAGGACATCACGCGCAGGAACGACACATTGCGGTCGGTCACGAGGCTCGCGATCAATTTGCGCCAGTTCCAGACCTTGGCGAGGCTGTCAGCGAACATCAGCGCGAGCGCGGCGATCAGCAGCGGCAGGTCGATGCGCGAGTACTGGTGCGCAATCGCGTCGATGCCCGCGCGGGTCGCCAGCCAGCCGACGATCGCCACGGCGACGCCGAGGCGTAGCCACGTAAATATTCTCTCGCGTGCGGGTTGCATCTCGTTCCGATACTGATGGAGTACCGGGTGCATCGCAGGTGCTGAGACGTCGCGGAAATGCGACGTCGATCAATCGACTACGGCGCGCGGAACTTTGCGAGCAGTGGCGGCCTGGGGGCCGGTTTGCGGACGTGCGCGTCCGGTTGCGGCTTGCCGGCCGTGACGGCGAGCGGAATGAGTCCGCCCCAGGACGGCCAGTCGAAGTCCGTGGCGTCATCCGCCGGCGGCCCGGACCGGATCTTGGCCGAGGCCTCGTCGATGGCGAGGCGCAGCAGACGCGTCGCCTTGAGTTCCTTCGGCTTCACCGGACGGAGTCCGTCCCAGCGGCCGGGCATCAGGCCTTCCATGAACGTGCGCAAGCGCGTTTCCTTCTCGCGCGCGTCGGCAATTTCGACGGGACGGCCAAGGATGACGACGGACCGGTAGTTGATCGAGTGGTGGAACGCCGAGCGCGTAAGTACCAGTGCATCCATGTGGGTCACCGTCACGCAGACCGGCGCTTCGCGCGCCGTGTCCAGCAAGCGGCTGACGGCGGATCCATGCAGGTAGACGTGATCGCCCTCGCGCCAGTAGAGCGTCGGGATGACGACCGGCACGCCTGCGTGGACGAAGCCGACGTGGCAGAGGATCCCCTCGTCGAGGATCGCGTCGATGGTGGCGCGATCGTAATGGCCGCGCTTGGGCAGCCGCCGGACGCGCGTGCGCTCCGAGCCCGGCCGCTTCGCCTGCGTCAGTTGCCGCCCCAGCTCTTGCTGAAGCCAAGGCCCCAGGTGCGCGGCCAGTTGATCGTGACGCTGCCCGGCGGCGCACTCTGCTGGTCGTACAGGACCGCGCGCTCGTTGGTCATGTTGTCCACGTAAGCGTAAATGTCCCATTCGCCCGAGGCGATGCCGATCTTCGCGTCCGCGACCTGGTAAGCAGGCTGCAGGGCGGCGTCGTCGCCGATGCCGTTCAGCGAGTTGCCCATGAAGGTCCACTGGTACCGCGCGTAGAGGTTGCCGCCGGCGAACTCCTGCGGGTGGGTGTACTCGACCCACACCGAGCCCTTCTCCTCCGCTGAGAATGGCAGGCGCTCGCCCGGCGTCAGGCCGACCTCCGGGTTGTCGGCCTTGGTCTTCGGGTCGAGGAGCTGCAGATTGAGCCCGAAGTCGACCGAATCCCACAGGTATGCCGTGAAGTCGAGGCTCATTCCGTCGATCTCCGCGTCGCCGACGTTCGCGACCAGCACCGCGTACAGCGGGCCCGGATCCACGACCTCGATCTGGTAGTCGTTCCACTCCATCCGGAACGCGGTCAGGTTGAGCGTGTACTTTCCGCCGGCCCAGCGGCTCTTGAATCCCAGTTCGTAGTTGTCGAGGAAGTCAGGCTCGTAATCGGGCGGCAGCACCGTGCCCGGGCGCACCACGTTCCGCCCGCCTGCCCGGAACCCGTCGGAGTAGAGCGCGTACACCATCGCGTTTTCGTTGATGTTGTACTGGACCGAGAGTTTTTTCGTGATGTCGCTCGTCGATTCCTCGGCCGTGGGGAGATCGGCGCCGACGCGGCCGTTAGGCTGCTGGATGAAGTAGGTGCGCGTGCGCGTGTGGTCAAACCAGCGCAGGCCGCCGGTGAAGGTCCACTTGTCGTTCGGTGAATAGCCGACTTCGCCGAACACCGCGTACTGCTCGGTCTCCTGGTCGTTGTTCGAGCGATAGAAGGAGTTGTCGGTCGTGCCCGGTTCCACGCCGTAGTAGGCATTCCAGAATGCGAACGACGGTGAGTCCTCGTAGTTCTCGATCCGGCTGTAGAAATCGTAGCCGTTCTCGAGTTTTTCGTAGAACAGGCCGGCGAGCCAGGTTACTTTTTCCGACGCGCCCTGGAGCCGGAACTCCTGCGCGAAGCGATCGGCAAAGTCCCGGCTGTTCCATCCCGCGCCGCGCGGGTCCGGGCCGAGGTCGTAGTTGACGTAGTTCGGACCGAACGCGTTCGACAGGTAGAAGGTGTAGTCCGTGTTGTCCTGGAAGTAGGAGATGTCGCGCGTGAAATAGCTGCTCGCCGATGTGAACTGGCCGAAGCCGAGGTCGCCCTGCAGCGTCAGCGCGAACTGCGTCCATTCGTCGTCGCGGTCCTCGTCGAAGAAGCGAACGTTCGCGTACTCGCGGCCGGCACGCTCGACGTTGTCCTCCGCGTAGCTGTTGCCCTCCATCTGCTGGTGGACGATGCCGGCATCCACGATCCAGTTCTCGCCCGCGAGCCAGCGCACGGCAGCGCGGCCGCCGATGTATTCGACGGAGTTGATGTCCTTGTCGACGGCATCGGCGTTGTCGAACCCGCTTCCCCCGAGGCTCTCGGCCAGCACGTTGTCGATGAACCCGGCATCACGCGCCGAGAAACCGACGATACGGATCGCCGTATTCTCGCCAACCGGCAGGTTGAGCACGCCGGAAGCCTCGTAACCTTCGTCACCCTCGTCGACCGAGTGGCCGTCGAGGCTGACATCCGCATAGAAGCCGGTGGGGTCGGGCTTGTTCGTGATGTAGCGCAGGGTCCCGGACTGCGAGCTGGAGCCGTAGAGCGTTCCCTGCGGACCCGGCAGCGCTTCGATGCGCTCGATGTCCACGAGCCGGACTTCCGGTTGCAGGGCACTCTGCGTCAGCGGCTGCTCATCGAGGTACAGCGCAGCCGAGGAGTCGGCGATGAAAGAAGACGAATCATCCGCCACGCCACGGAAGAAGATCGCACTGCGGCCGGGCGCGGTGGCGTTGACCGTGAGGCTTGGCACGAAACGGGAGAGATCCTCGACACTGCTGAGGTTGGCACGCTCCATCTGCTGCTGGCTGATGGACTGGATCTCCTGCGGGATGTCGAGCAGCGTTTCCTCGCGTTTGCGTGCCGTGACGATGACGGCGTCGAGGTCGGCGCTCGGTGTCTGTGCAAGTGCGGCCGGCGCGTAATGCCCGGTCAGTGCGAATGAAACCGCGTAGGCGACCGGGTTGACCGGCAGCTTTTTGATCGATTGCGAGCCCATGCCTTCCCCTCGTGAAACGTGCCTAACCCCTGGAGGATAGACCAAGTCCCGGGTCCAGGCCAAACGCCGGCAAAACTGGCCGCAGGATTTCGATGAGCGGCGCGAGCTCGCGCTCATAGTTTCGCCAGAAATTCACCGAACTGTCATAGATCGGTCGGCGCACCTGTTCGGAGCTCGCCGTGCGGATCGCGCGCTCGGTCTCCCAGTAGCGCAGGCAAGCGTCCTCGAAGGGCAGTCCGCAGAATTCCAGGAGGCGGCGCGTCTCGCGCTCCTGGTCGGCGACGACATCCTCGTATTGCACGTCGAGCACGCAGCCGGGGAGCGCTTCGCGCCAGTGCGCCATCATCTTCTCGTACTCGAGGTAGTACTCGCCGAGCTCGGTGAGGTCGTAGGTGAAGGGCTGGCCGCGCGCGAACAGCTGCTTGTAGCACGAGAGGCAGGTGTCGAGCGGGTGGCGGCGCGCATTGATGAAGCGCGCGTTGGGCAGCGCGAGGGCGAGCATGCCGATGCTCGGGAAATTGTTCGGCATCTTGTCCGTGAAGCGCGGCGCGCCGCGGCGGTATTTGCGCGTGTCGTCGACATAGGCTCGGCCAAGGGCGGCCCACTGGTCGCCCTGGAGTTCGCGGGCGGCTTCGGGATAGGCGATTCCGTCGGTACGCTCACGGTTGATGCGCTGCACCAGTCGGCCGCCTTCCGGCAGCTCGTGCGTCGCGTCCACCTGCGAGTGGCTGCCGAGGATCTGCTCGATCAGCGTCGACCCGGAGCGGGGCAGCCCGACCACGAAGATCGGCGCCGGGTCGGGGTGGCCGCCGCCCGCGTGCCGCTCGAGAAAGGCCGTGTGGAACACGGCACGGATGCGCTCGTTGATCACCTCGGTCTGCACCGGGTCGTAATGCTCGAGCGTCCGGCGGAGCCGATTGCCCTCGGCATAGAGTTCGAAGGCACGCGCGTAGTCGCCGCGGTCCTCAAGCGCCTTGGCGAGTGCGAAGTTGAACTGCGCGCGGGTTTCCTCCGGCAATCTTTCCGCCGCGAGCTGGCCTTGCATCGTCTCGACCTCGGCGTCCTCGAAACGGAAAGTCTTGAGGTTCGACAGGCTCCACCAGGCCTCGCTGTTCTGCGGGCGCAACACGGTGGCGTGCCGGTAGGCCTCGATCGCCTCGGTCTGCCGGCCGATCGTCTTCAGGGTATTGCCGAGACCGGTCCAGGGCGCGGGCATCTCGGGATTCAGGCTGGCTGCGCGGCGGTAGGTGTCCACCGCCTCCATGTGCCTTCCTGAGCGGGCCTGCACATTCGCGAGGTGCACCTGGACGTTGGCTGAGCCCGGGTTCATTGCCGCCGCCCGGTCGATGCTCGCTAGCGCTGCCTCGAGATCGAGCCGTTCGAGCTGGGCACGCGAGAGGTCGATCCAGGCAGCGAGGAAATCGGGCGCGATCTCCACCGCGCGCTTCAGGAACTGCTCCGCCTGGCCGTAGTGCTCGAACTGCATGGCGATCAGCGCGAGCAACCGCAGCGCCTCGAGGTTCTTCGGGTCGCGCTGCAGGATCTGGCGGTAGATCCCCTCGGCGTCCTCGAGCTTGCCGGTGCGATGCAGTTCCGCCGCTTTGGCCAGCCACTCGCGGAACGGGTCGGCGCGCAGGAACGCCTGCATGGTGCGCTCAGCTTCGTCCGCGTGGCCCGACTCGCCAAGCGCATTCACGAGCGCGAGCTGCGCGGACTGCAGCTTCGGGTCGAGCTCGAGCGCGCGCTTCAGGCTGGCGATCGCCTGTTCGGAGTTCCCCTGCTGGAGCAGGCTCCGGCCGAGCTCCTCATGGCCCTTGGCGTAGCCCGGCTCCGCAGTGAGCGCGTGCCGCAGCAGGGGCTCCGCCTCGCGTCCGCGGTTCTGCCGGTTGAGCGCCGCACCGAGCAGCGAGGAGAGATTCGGCTCGCCTGGAATATCGGCGAGCGCATCCCGGCAGAGCTGCTCCGCCATTCCGGCGTCGCCGGCGCGCAGGAAAGTGATGGCGCGCTCGAAGGCGGCGCGTGCAAGCTTGGGGTCGGCGATCGGCGCTGCTCCTGTCCCGGTACCGGTTGCCATGATAGCCAAGGCGTTCCAACCGCGGCAGGATGGCGCGCATCCAACTGTCAGGTCATGTCACGGGAGCCTTGCATGCGCCGCTTCGCAGCCTGTTCTGCCCTGTTCCTGGTCGCCCTGTCCGCGCAGGCCGCACCAGTGATTGACTGTCCCTCGGGACGCACGCCGCTCCTGATCCTCGGCACCTTTCATATGGAAGGCTCCGCCGAGGATCTCGTGAACCCGCCGCCGGCCGACATGTCCACGCCGCGCCGTCAGGCAGAGATCGAGGCGCTGGTGAAGCAGCTCGCCGAGTTCCGGCCGACGCGCGTCGCGATCGAGTCCTCGCGCATCAGCAGTTACTGGAACGACCGCTACACGGCCTGGCGCGAGTCGCGAGGCGCACTAGGCTTCAACGAAATCGAGCAGGTCGGCTTCCGGCTCGCGGACGCCGCGGGACTCGCGGCGCTTTCGCCGGTCGACTACCCGATGTGGATGGACGGCACGACGGCGGCCGACCGCCACGAGCCGCAGCCGCAGCCGGAAACCGCCTCACCGGAGGCCGAATCACCGTTGATGGGAGAAGTGCGCGCGCAGATCGAGGTGGACAGCCACATTCTCCGCGACGGAACGGTTTCGGATTTCCTTGCCTACCTCAACCGCCCCGAGCGCGCGGTCATGAGCCACCGCTGGGACGTGATCTCGAACCTCGCGCCGGGCCAGGGCACGGCGATGTACGAGATGACCGACTACGCAACGAACTGGTACAAGCGGAACCTCAGGATCTACACCAACCTGACCGACATCGCGGGACCCGGGGAACGCATCGTGCTGCTGATCGGCGCGGGACACGCGCACCTGCTGAACGGCATTGCCGATGACGACCCGCGCTTCTGCCGCGTGACGGTCGAAGCCCTGCTCGGCGGCTGAAGATTCGGAATGCGCCGCCGCGCTACGGCGTCGTGACGGTCGAGGAATAAATGAGGTAGACCTTCCGCACCGTCTCCTTGATGTCCCAGGTGCCCCTGCTGTTCGCCGGAAAGTAGACGGAATCGCCAGCCGCGATCTCGATGCGAGTCCCGTCGTCGTGTGCAAAGCTGCAACGGCCCGCAATGAAGTGACAAAACTCGGCCTTGGTCACCTGGCGTCTCCAGACGCCGGGTGAACACTCCCATACGCCGCTCTCGATCACTACGTCATCGCTGCCCGCGAGCTTGCGCCCGCGAAGGCGCGCGACCAAAGGACCCACGGGCTGCGTCACAGGTCCCCAATCCTCGAGATCGGCGCTCGGTGTTGACGCCGGTGCCTTGAACAAAGTCATCGTCATGCAAATGCTCCCACGCGTTCAATGACCCAGAACATCGCGACCGTGCCAATCGCATAGGGCAGGGCATAGTTCGTCCACGCGGGACGCGCGATCGGAATGCGCGCGATGAGCGCCCCGACGGCCAGTGCGAAGGCGACGAAAACGAGCTGTCCGATCTCGACGCCGACATTGAACATGAGCAGCGCGACCGGGATGGCCTTCTGCGGCAACCCAACCTCCGCGAGCGCGCCGGCGAATCCGAAGCCGTGCAGCAGCCCGAAGCTGAACGCGACCACCCAGGGAGCGCGCGCCGTGAGGCCGGGACGGCCCTGCAGTCCGTGTACGACCTCGGCGGCGACGAACACGATGCTGAGCGCAATCATCGCCTCGACCGGCGGGCCGGGCACGTGGACCCAGCCGAGCGTCGCGGCGACCAGGGTGATGCTGTGGGCGACCGTGAAGGCCGTGACGGTCAGGACGATACGTCGCGCGCCGCGCACGACCAGCAGCAGCGCCAGCACGAACAGCAGGTGGTCGATCCCGCCCAGGATGTGCTCGACGCCGAGCACGAGATAGGACCAGGCAACCTCGCCGGTGCCCGCGGGCGCCGCGACCGTGAAGCGCGCATTTTCGGGCAGCAGTCGCTCCATCTGGCTGCTGCCGTCGGCGCGTTCCAGCCGCACGATCACGTCCGTCACGCCGCCAACAAGGCCGTCGATCGCAATTTCCTGGCCTGTCAGGCTGCTCTCGTGTTCGAGCTGCCAGCGCTGAAGAAAGGCGCCGCCCTCGAAGTATCCGGTCGGTTCGGTGAGGTTGCGCGTACCCGCCGGCCAGCGGACCTCGACTGCCAGGCGCCGGTCACCGAGCGCCGGGACTTTCCACAGTACGTCGTAGCGGCCGGCGCTCGTCTCGCGCAATTCGAGATAGGCCGGGCGGAACACGTCCGCCTGTGCCGCGAAGGCCGTGAGGCCGGCCAGAAAGAGCAGCGTGGGCCCGAGCACGCGCGGCAGGAGTTCACGCACGGCGTCAGCCGGCCGGCGGCGAGGCATCGTCTTCGACGCGCACCACGTACTTGTCGCGCAGGCGCCGGTAGTAAGCGTCGTTTGCCGCCTGCGTTCGGACATGCATCAGGTCCCGCTCGACGTCGCTGCGTACTTCCGCGAGCGTTGCGGGTCGGCCCTCGTCTCGGCTGTCGATCCGGACGAGGTGCAGGCCGAATCCCGAGCGCACCGGACCTTGCCAGGTCCCGATCGGCATGTCGCGCAGCGATCGCGCGAAGTCGTCGCCGAAGTTGCGCGCGACTTCCGTCGCGTCACCGGCCAGCCGGGCGGGCAGCATGGTCGGATCGCCCGCGACGGCTCGGCCGCTCTCCAGCGCGCCGCGAGCGGCGACGATTGCCGCCTCCGGATCGGCGCCGCGTTTCGACAGATCGAAGTAAACCTGCTGCAACTTGTAGGTTGGCTCGACCCGGTACTTGTCCGCGTGCTCGTCGAGGAAGGCCTGCAGTTCCGCCTCGGTCGGCGCGGCCGGCGCGCCGCTGTCGACGATGAACTGCACTTTCTGGCTCATGCGCCGGCGCACGACCGGGTCGCCTTGCTCGAGGCCCATCGCGAGCGCCTCGCGATAGAAGACCTCGTCCCGGATCCAGCTGTCGATCAGCCCCTGCCGTTCCTCGGCGGTCGGCGGGCGCTGCCAGACCCGCTCGAACTGCATGATGAGGCCCTCGACCTGCGAGGTCGACACGAGGATCTCGTCGCGCGCGCCGAAGCCGCCCTGATTGAGCGCGGCATAGGCCGCGAAGAGCAGGGCGCCCAGCAGCAGGAAATGGAACAGCGGCTCACGCAGCAGCCGTTGGATCAAGGCGTGTACCAGATCGGCGTTGTGTACGCGCGCTCCTGCAGCACCATCGTGGTTTCCGCCGGCGCCTTGACCCCGAAAAACTTCGCGTCGTAGGCGGTCCAGCGCGGCGTCGGGATCTCGATCACGCGTGCGTAATAGAAGGCGCGCTCGGCAGGATCGAAATCCGGGTCCTTCCAGACGGTGATCAGCTCCGGGTCGCCAATGGTGTTGGTCCACGAGGCGTTCGCCACGTCCACGGTATTGCCAACAGCAGGCACCATGCCGTCCCGCCCGGCCTTGCGCCGCTCCGCATCGCCCAAGGCGACGTCATAGACCTTCTCCTCGAGCCCGCCATCGGCTTTCAGCCAGCCCTTCACAATCTGTATACGGTCGAGGTTGGCGCCAATCGGGTCCTTGAGCGCAGCGACGAGGAAACTCGGCGACTTGCCGCCCGGCGCCGCGCGAAGGTCGCCGCCCATCGGCACGCCTTTTGCGTAGCCGACGGCCGCGGGCAGACGGCCGTGCGCGTCGCCAGGCTGGAAATCCCAGCCGCCGAAGAAGCGCACGATCATGCGTGGGCCGGTAGTCGCGTAAGTCTCCTTGCGCTGCATCGCGTCCCACAGGGACTCGCGCGTATTGTCGGTGGCCCACACGGCGGCGTATCCGGACGCCGAGACCTCCCAGTCCATGACCTTGACGCCGGTCACCTTGTTGTCGAAAAATGGCTTGGTCATCCGCTCCGGGCTCGGCTCCTGCGGCACGGTCTTGCCGAAGAAGTTTTCCTCGCTGAGCGCCGAGAGCCCGTTGTGGGCGTCACTGCTGCCGATCAGGCCGAACTTGTAGGGGTTCACCCCAAGCGACTGCTCGAGCCGGAGCCCGTTCTTCAGCGCGGCGCGCGCGTACTCGAACTCGAGCATCTCGGGCTTCTTGGCGACGCTGCCGTCGAGATTGCCCTTGTCCCACAGCTCGAACTGCGCGAACTCGTCATTCGGCGACAGGATCGGATGCGCTTCGCCTGTGCCCTTGGTCTGCGTCGTTTCGTACAGCCGTTCCCAGTGCGCGCGCGTCTCGGCGTAGGCCCGGTCGACTGGCTGGCCGAACGACTCAACGACCGGGAACATGAGGCCGCTGCTCAGGTTGCCGTTGTGCGCGATGGCAAGCACGCGGCCGCCGGTCTTCTGCTCATAGGCGGACATCCATTCCCAGAGCTTGGCCGGGTTGTCGCTGCCGTACGGCGGGTATACGGTGAACGGGTCGACTTGGTTCGCCTTGTCGCCGTTGTCGCGGAAGATGATATTGCGGTGCAGGTTGTTGCCGCCGGTGTTCGAAGTCCACTCGTAGCCGATGAAGGCGGTGAACTGTCCCGGCTCGTTGAACTCCTCGGCGGCGTCGATGGTCGCCTGCCAGGCGCCCCGGTACTTGGACGAGCCGGGGAAATACATGAGGTCCTTCGGGAAGGCCGCATGCGAGAAGGCAACGATGATCTCCATCGCGGCTTCGCCACCGCGGCCGGACTGGATCATGTCGTACCATTTCTTTCCGGTGGGATCGGCCAGCAATTCCGGCTTGCCGGCGAAGAGATCCGGGAAGAAACCCATGTTGTCCGAATGGTCCGCAACCACCAGGAAGTCGAGCGGCCGCGACAGCTTCACGGGCTGGCCGGTCGATGAGTTCAGTTGTTCACCGCGCGCGAATCGGTACGCCTCGCGCGGCCCGAGCCGGGCGCCGAAGGCGCCGGCGTCCATCGAGAACGAGGTGTGCAGGTGCGTGTCACCGAACAGTGGTCGCTGCGGATAGTTGCGGCCTGCATAGGGCGAGTAGACGGGCTTGGAGAGATGGGCTTTCTCAGCCGTTGCCTTGTCGAGCGTGCCGACATCCGAGGCGATTGCCTGGTGGCCGAATGTGATGAGCACGATCGCGATCATCAGTTTTGCAGCATTCATCGGATTCCCCTGAGTCCGGATTACTTCGGGTAGAGCAGCGTGACGACGAAACGCACGCCCCAGTCCGGCCCGCCGGCCGGCCGTTCGAGGTAGGCGCGCGCGCCGACGGAATAGCTGATCAGCTGGCCGCCGACTTTCATCACCTGCGAGTACGTGAGGTTAAGCGGCACGTTCCAGCCGTTTGATTCGAAGTCATAGGTGCTCTCAAAGTTGACGGTCGCCGTGCGGCCCCGACCCAGCGCCTTGGCAACGAACGGCTGCAGGAACATGGCATCGACGTCCGCGCGGTCGTCGTCGCCCGCCACCGAGACCAGGTAATTCGCGAGCGCGCCATAGGTCCAGCCGTGCTCGGTCTGCTTCAACACGACCGCGGTCGGGCCGATCGCCCACTGTTCCGTGCCGAGCTCGTCGCGGCTGGCCGTGGGCAGAAGAAAGGCTGGGCCGACGCCCCAGATCCAGCCGCTCGCCGTCGGGTCCTTAGGCGAGAAGAAGAGACTCTGGGTCACGTCGCCGAACCCGGAGTCGCTGCCGTCGGCGCCGATGTCCGACTGGTAGATGATCGGCAGGATGGTGCGCGAGATGACGTTCCAGTCGTCGTTCAGCGTGACCGGAATGACCGGCTGTACGTTCAAGAGCCAACGCTCGCCGTCGTTTGCGTAACCCGTGTCGTAGTTGAGCTGCAACGGCACGCTGATGAGCGAGGCGACCGGGTTCGCAAGCTGCTTCGCGAGCGCGTCGGCATCAGCCCCGCCCGCGGGCTGCTGTTGCGCCAGCGACAGCGGCGGCCCGAGGGCCGCCGCGATGCCAACCAGAATGAGTGCGACCGGACGAATCATCAGCCCCCGCCGGCCCGGCCCGGATACTGCAGGAACATCTCGGTGATGACGTTGCTGATCGCCGTGCGCGGATCCTTCATCATCTTGTCGGTCAGGCGCGCCTCGGCGATGCCTTCCCAGACCACCTGCTTCTTCGACAAGTCGACGACGTCGACGTTGGCCGTGCCGGTCTTGTAGCGGACCGTCTGCACTTCCGGCGGGAAGGCAGACGCGCCGTACATCCCGCCGCGGTAGCCGTAGTAGCCGTAGCCGTAACCGAAACTCGTGCCCGGCGTGGTGCGGACATCCACGTTCTCCTGGGCGTTGGCGTTGAAGTTGACCAGCAGGTCTGCCGGCCCCCCCTCGACGTAGCGGTAGCCTTTCGCCTCCATCTCGCGCCGGATCGCTTCCTTGAAGTAGCTGGTGATCGGCGTCTTGTAGTCCGGGCGGTCGGTGCCGGTCTTCTCGGCAAACATGAAGGTCTTGTAGCTCGACAGGTTGGCCGACGGGTCCACGTTGGAGCGGATCGTCGGGCCCGAGGCGCAGCCTGCGAGCAGAGTCAGCGCAGCGGCGCCGGCCAGTAGGAGGTTGTTCATTGAAATGTCCTGATTGAAACAATTGGGGGACGATGAGGAGTGGCATTATGGCGCATTCCGGGAGATTGCGATGAAGGAGCGGCTCGTCATCCTGCTGCAGTACGGCGAGCCTCGCGGCCGTGCCCGAAGCACCGGTTGCGATTTTGCGGGTTCTGGACCTCGGGCTCGAAGTTCCGGTCTACGCCACCGCCTCGGAGCTGCACCTGAACCGCGGCGCGGGACTGATCGAAGGCATGGGCCTGCCTGACAAGAGATCATGAACAACAAGCGTGGAGGTCGTGAAGTGAAAGCCTTATTTTCTGTGGGGAGCCTTGTGCTCAGTGAAACCGGCCGGTTGATCCGGCTGGCCGGAGAGCGCGCCTGTTGAAGGTACCGCGCAGGCTGATCATCCTCGCAGCGGCGTCGGCGGCAATCCTTGCCGTCTACGCCGCGGCGGGGTTCTGGCTGGTGCCGAAGATACTGCGCGGCAAGGTCGAGTCCTTCGCAAGCGAGACCTACGGCCGCACGGCCGTGATCGGCGAGATCCGCTTCAATCCGTTCACCTTCGAGCTCGAGGTGGACGGATTCAACTTTCCGGACGCCGACGGCGAGCTGCTTGCGAGCTTCGAGAAGCTGCTCGTGAACCTCGAGCTGTCGAGCCTGTGGCGGGTCGGCGCGAGCTTCAAGGAAATCTCGATCGATCGGCCGTACATCCGCCCGGTAATCCGCACGGACGGCGCGCTGAATTTCGCGGATCTGGCAAAGCCCTTCCCGGAGCAGCCCGAACCCACCGAGCCCGAGGAGCCGCCGCGGCTGTTCATTGAGCTGTTTCGCATGACCGAGGGCCACGCGCACTTCGAGGACCGCACGCTCGCGACGCCCTACGCGACGGACTTCCGCCCGCTCAGTTTCGAACTGCGCGACTTCAGTACCATCACCGGCAGCGACAACGCCTATGACCTGCGCGCCTCGGCGGGCACCGGCGCCGCGCTGGAGTGGAGCGGCAACTTCTCGCTCGCGCCGCTCGTTTCCGCGGGCCGCTTCAAGTTCACGAACATCGACCTGACACGCCACTGGGGCTACGGTCGCGAGCAGGCGGGTTTCGACGTCAGTTCCGGCACCGTCGGCTTCGACGGCGACTATGATTTCTCCGCCGGCCAAGCGGGCACGCAGCTCACCTTCAACCTGAGCGAACTCGGCATCGACGAGTTCGGCATCCGGCGCATCGGCGAGGACACCGACACGGCGCGGTTCGCGCGCCTGACGCTCGCGAATTTCGCCTTCAACCTCGCGAAGAACGCTGCGAGCGTCGAACAGGTACGGGTGGACGGCGGCTCACTGCAGGTCTGGCGTGGCGCCGACGGCGAGGTGAACCTGACGCAGCTCACGCAGCCGGCAGGGGAGGTTCCCGAACCGGCCGCCGCGCCGGCCACGGCTCCCGCGCCGGCCGAGTCGGCTTCGCCATTTGTCTTCAGCGCGCCGGACATCGAATTGCAGGGGCTCGTCGTGCTGGTGGAGGACCGCCAGGTCGAGCCTGCGATCAAGCTGATGCTCGATCCCTTCCGCCTGCACATCACCGGCTTCTCGACCGCGCCCGGTACGACGATCGGAATCGTCGCCGAGACGAAGATCGACCAGTCGGCCACGCTCAACGCCGACCTGAAGTTCGCCATGGACGAAGGAAAGCTCGAGGGCAATGGGCAGCTCGCGGGCTTCGACATGAGCGTCATCCAGCCTTACCTCGACCGCTACACGCGCATGGACCTGCTGGAGGGGCTGCTGAACGCCGACCTCGCGTTGACGTTGCTCGCGGACGGCGGCCTCGCGGCGAATGGCACGATCCAGGTGGATCGGCTGCGCACCGTGGACAAGGCGCAGCAGGATGACTTCATCAAGTGGGAGCGCCTGCGCGCCGAGGGCTTCAGCTACGACGGCCGCACGGCGGAGCTCGCCATCAAGACCCTGCGGATGCGCGCGCCGTACGCGCGCGTCATCATCACCGCTGACGAGACCATCAACATCGTCGAGATCATGACGCCGGCGAATCCCGCGCCCGCGTACAACCCGAGCGTGCAGGTCGCGACCGAGACCGGCCCGCCGCCGCAGGAGACGAAGATCCGCATCGACACGGTGGCAATGGAGAACGCATCGCTCAATTTCGCGGACTTCTGGATCCAGCCGAACTACGCGGTCAGCATCGAGCAGCTGAACGGCAGCATCGTCGGACTGTCGTCCGAGGAAACCTCACGCGCGACCCTGGACCTCGAGGGCAAGGTGGACCGCTACGCGCCGGCGACCATCGCCGGCACGGTGAACCTGCTCTCGGCCGCGCTCTACACCGACATCAACCTCAAGTTCGCCGGCGTCGACCTGACTTCGGTGACGCCGTATTCGGGCCGCTTCGCCGGCTACAAGATCGAGAAGGGCAAGCTCTCGGTGGACGTCACCTACCACGTCGAGAACCGCGCGCTCGAGGCCAAGCAGAAGTTCGTGATCGACCAGCTCCAGCTCGGCGACAAGGTCGAGAGCCCGGATGCCGTCTCGCTGCCGCTCAAGCTCGCGGTCGCGCTGCTGAAGGACAAGAACGGCGTCATCGACATCGACCTGCCGATGACCGGCAGCCTCGACGATCCCAAGTTCAGGCTCGGGCCGCTCATCTGGAAGGCCGTGCTCGGCCTGCTCACCAAGATCGCGACCGCGCCCTTCGCGCTGATCGGCAGTCTGTTCGGCGGCGGGCCGGAGGTAAGCTTCGTCGAGTTCGACCCCGGCGCGACGACGCTCGATCCCGCCGGCCAGGAGAAGATGGCGACCGTTCACAAGGCGCTCGTCGAGCGGCCGGCGCTGCAGGTGGACGTGCCGATGGCGTTCTCCGCCGAGCTCGACGGCGGCCTTGTTGCGAAACAGGCCCTGGAGTCGGATCTCGCGAAGCTCGCTGGCGGCCAGAAGAAATTGCTCGGCGGCCGGCCGGATGCCGAGGAGACCGCGGCGATGCTCGCGGACCCCGAGGAGCGTTTCGAACTGCTCGCGAAGCAGTTCCGCGCGGACGCGGGCGCCGAGGCAGGGCTACCCGGCGAGGCCGCGGCGTTCGAGGCACTCAAGAAGAAGGAGCGGACGCCCGAGGGGCTCACCGCCGCCAACAAGGTTCTCGAGGACGACTTGCTCGCCAGACACCCCGCGACACCTGAGCAGATGGAAGCGCTTGGCAAGGCGCGCGGCCAGTCCATCCAGGCGGCGCTGCTCGGCAGCGGCGAAGTCGATGCCGCGCGCGTGTTCCTGATTTCCGCGGATTCCCAGCCGCCCGGCGCCACCCGGGTCAAGCTCGAACTCAGCCTGAAGTAGAGGGCTTCGACTCGTCGCCGATCTTCTCGAGCCCCTTCTCCACGTCGCGCAGCGACACGCTGTCCTCCAGCGAGCGCGCGAAAGCGCTGACGAACGCGTTGCGAAGGACACTCACGACCGTTTCCAGGATCCCCGCATCCGGATTCTCGACCTTACCGCTGAAGGGGATGCGCGCGGCAACCTGGTCCGAGTCCTGGTCCTCCAGGGCTTCGGCGGTGACGTCGACGATCTTTTCCCAGAGGCGCTTGAGCGGGTTCTCCTCCGGCTCGCCGCTGCGGTAGATGTCCACCTTGCGCATGATCGGCTTCGCGTATCCGCGGAAGCGGCCCTCGCTCGCGGCCAACTCCGTGTAGAGCTCGAAGCTGCCGCGTTCCGCATCGGCCTTGATGTACTCGCGCAGCCAGGGGTTGACCTCGGGCAACTGCACATTCTTGACCGTGAGGTTGACGTCGAAAGTCGGCGTGCGCGCGAGCGGGTTGGCGCTGCCGTTGACCGCCGCCGATCCCGAGCCGAGCACGGATGCGGTGGCCCGGAACGCAGCGAAGGTCTCCTTGCCGCTCTTGACGACGTTCGTGATGTTGGTGATCTCGCCGTCGATGTCCGTGGCCTTCAGCGCGTCCTTCGTTGCGATCGCGGGCGCACGGAAAGTCGCCGATCCGTCGTGCATCCGGATCGTGTTGAAGCGAAAGGGGGACAGGGACTCGAGCTGGCGGGCCCAGTTCACTTCCGTGCCGAGCTGGGACCGCGCATCCGACTTCGCGCGCACGAGATTTACGTTCGGCCGCCACAGCTCGCACTCGAAGACAATCCGTCCCTTCAGCAGGCTCTTCCATTCGAGCGACAAGTCGATGCGCTCGCCGTCGAAGAAGGGCGCCGTCTGCCCGCTGCCGGTCTTCACGATGCCCACGCCCTCGAGCCGGTAGGCGCCCCGCCAGAGCGCAATGTCTACGTCTTCGACGTGTCCGTCATAGGACTCGAGCGCCGCCAGCTTGCGGTTGACGAAGTCCTTGACGACATAGGGCAGGGCGGCGCGCGCGGCAATGAGCAGTACGACTAGGATCGTGACCGCGAGTAGCCATTTATTGCGCCGTGTCGCCTTCATGACTACCTACTTTCAGCGGTTCGCAGGGACTGGCGCAGCGGCCGAAAGGCCAGTAACTTGTCAGCCTTCGCCGCCAGAGAGTTCTCACGTGCTCCCACGTTTCCTGATGAGCTGCCTCCTGCTGTCCATCGCCTGGAGTGTCCAGGCCGACCCCGCGCTCGAGCACGCGAAAGCCGTGCTCGCCAAGGGCATCCTGTTCGACGGGCACAACGACCTGCCCTGGGCCATCCGCCAGTTCAAGGACGCGCCGGGCGACGTCGATGCCTACGACATCCGCGATAAGGCGCCCGGAGAAGGCCAGACCGACATCCCGCGGCTGCACGAGGGCGGCGTCGGCGCCATCTTTTGGTCCGTGTACACGCCGGGCGAGGCGGGCGGCGGATTTGCAAAGACCCAGCTCGAGCAGATCGACATCGCGCGGCGCCTGATCGCGCGCTATCCGGACACCTTCACGCTCGCGTCCACCGCCGCCGACGTCCGCGCGGCCAAGGCGGCCGGCAAGATCGGCGGCATGCTGGGCGCGGAGGGCGGGCACGCGATCGAGGATTCGCTCGCGCTGCTGCGCATGTATTACGAGCTCGGCGTGCGCTACATGACGCTCACGCACAACAACCATACAAGTTGGGCAGACTCGGCCATGGCAGCTGGGCCCGGCCAGGGCGGGCTCACCCCGTTAGGTGAGCAGGTGGTCGCCGAGATGAATCGCCTCGGGATGCTGGTGGACCTCTCGCACACCCACGCCGACACCATGCGCGACGCCATCCGCGTGTCGAAGGCGCCGGTGATCTTCTCCCACTCCAACGTCCACGCGCTGACTAACATCCCGCGCAACGTCCCCGACGACGTCATCAAGATGCTGCCCGCCAACGGCGGTGTGCTGATGGTCTCGTTCGTCTCGCCCTTCACCTCCCAGGCCGCCGCCGACGTCGCCTTCCCGGCGATGAAGCAGTACCTCCTGCGCGCACAAGGCAAGTCCGAGGCCGAGCGGGCGGTGATCTACGAGGAAATCAAGGCCGAGACGAAGAAGAAGATGCCGCAGGTGACCGTTGCCGCGGTCGCGGACCACATCGAGTACATCAGGAAAGTCGCCGGCGTCGACTACATCGGCATCGGCAGCGACTACGACGGCAATGACAACTGGCCCAAGGGGATGGAAAACGTCTCCACCTTCCCGCTGCTTTTCGCCGAGCTGATCCGTCGCGGCTGGACCGACGAAGACCTCATGAAGGTCATGGGCGGCAACGTGCTGCGGGCGCTCGAGCAAGCCGAGACGGTCGCGCGCCAGCTCCAGGCGGCCGACGCCGCGCCGGGGCAGTAGCCGCAGGTCGTCACGCATGGGCGAGACCAGCCAGATTGCCGACGCGGGCCCCGACGACTGGTCGGGCGCCCACGACTTCGACTTCCAGGCCGGCTGCTGGCGCGTTCACCACCGCCTCCAGCGCCCCGCCGGCACCGGGCCTTGGGTCGAGTTCGAGGGCACCTGCACCCAATGGCCGCTCATGGAAGGGCGGGGCAACGTCGAGGAACACCGCTTCCTGCGGCCTACCGGTGTGAGCTATGGCATCGCGCTCCGGGCGTACGACCCCAAGTCCGCCGAGTGGGCCATCTGGTGGATCGACAGCCGCGCGCCGCACAGCGAGATGGACCCGGCCGTGAAGGGCCGCTTCCAGGACGGCGTCGGCACGTTCTACGCCGAGAGCAACCTCGACGGAAAACCCATCCGCGTCCGATTCATCTGGTCCGAAATTACCAAGACCAGCGCCCGCTGGGAGCAGGCGTATTCGGCCGACGGCGGCCAGACCTGGGCCACCAACTGGACCATGGAGTTCAGCCGCGAACCCGGTTAAACCCGCGAAAAGACTCAGGTTTCAGCTCGGTCCCGCCATCAACAAATATCGCGTCCTGTGATAGGATGCGCGCCCGCAAAGCGCCCGTAGCTCAGCTGGATAGAGTACTTGGCTACGAACCAAGGGGTCGGGAGTTCGAATCTCTCCGGGCGCGCCAACTTCTTCAGTGACTTAGCTCAGCTCGCCACCGCAGAAATTGGTGCCTGTGACAGATTTCTGCCATTCGCATTTTCCGTCACAACTCGAAGCTCACACAGTCGATCCGCATAGGGCGCCAGGTGCTCCGCTGAAAAGTGAGCATACCGACGCACCATCTCCGAACTTTCCCAGCCGCCTAGCTCCTGTAATGCGTGCAGCGGGGTGCCGTTTTGCACATGCCAGCTTGCCCAGGTATGCCGCAGGTCATGCCAACGAAAGTCACTGATACCCGCACGCTCGAGTGCCGCGTACCAAGCTTTCGTGCTGACCTGTCGAATCGGCTTCCCCAATTAACTGAACACGTGCGTCGGATGCCTCCCTTCCACCGGCGCGGCATCCGCCTCGCGCAGGATCCGAACCATCTGCTTTTCCGTAAACCGGGTCTTCTTCATGACTCCCTCGCTGTCCGGGGAGCCACCTTCTCCAAGATCAGCTGGTCCTCAAATCGCCAGGCAGGTCAATCCCCGCAGTGAGTTTGGCCGGTGAAACTAAACCCCAAATACTCTAGGGCACGGTCCGGAGACCTTTGACCTATTTTGAGAGTCAGCGATACTGCAATTAGTGTCACGACCAAGAGCACGGCGTGGAATAGCACGTCTTGGCCAACTATAGGGAGTGCAGGTGTGAATGGAAGTCAGAGCGTGGTCGCCGCCGCGATTGCAAGCGCGGTTGCCTGTGCCGCCGTCCACGCACAGACAGCGGAGAGCATAACGACGCTAAATGACAACCCCAAGGTTGAGCGCCGTGCGTCCGATACGGAAGAGCCCGAAGGCCTCGAATACCGCCTGGTCGGACCGTGGCGCGGCGGCCGCGTGACCACAGTCACGGGCGTGTCGGGCAAACCGAAGCTGTACTACATGGGAGCGACTGGCGGTGGGGTATGGAAAACCGAGAACGCCGGCCAGACCTGGGAGAACCTTTCGGACAAGCATTTCAAGGTCGGAACGATCGGCGCAGTGGCGGTATCGAAGTCGGACAACAACATCATCTACGTCGGCACCGGAGAATCTCCAATTCGTGGTGTCACGACCTCGCACGGCGACGGCGTCTGGAAGTCGACCGACGCGGGCGCGACCTGGACTCACGTCGGCCTGCCGAGGGCCGGCCAGATAGCCCGAATCCAAATTCACCCGACTAATCCCGACATCGCCTACGTTGGCGTGCAGGGCCAGATCTGGGGAGCGAACGACGAGCGCGGCGTGTTCCGCACGTCCGACGGCGGCAAGTCCTGGGAGCACGTGCTCAAGGTGGGGCCGCAGACGGGCACCTCGGATCTTCGCATGGACCCGACCAACCCGCGGATCCTGTATGCCGGTATGTGGCATCACGGCCGCAAGCCGTGGTTCGTGATGTCTGGTGGCGCCGAGGGCGGCATATTTAAAACCACCGATGGCGGCGATCACTGGACGAAGCTGGAAGGCGGGCTGCCGGATGTGGTCGGCAAGATCGGCGTCGACGTGTCGGCCAGCAATCCGCAGCGTGTCTTCGCGATCATCGAAGCCGAACCTAAAATGGGCGGCCTGTGGCGCAGCGACGACGGCGGCGAGACCTGGGAGCTGATCGACGGGCACCGCGTGCTGCATTCCCGCGCCTGGTACTACATGCATATCGCCGCCGATCCGGGCGACGAGAACACCGTGTACGTGCTGAACGTGCCGCTGATGAAGTCGATCGACGGCGGCAATACCTGGGAGAAACTGACGACGCCTCACGGCGACCACCACGACCAGTGGATCAATCCCGACGACCCCATGAATTTCATTAATGGCAACGACGGCGGCGCGACGGTCACCTTTGATGGTGGCAAGACCTGGTCGTCGATCATGAACCAGCCGACCGCTCAGTTCTATCGCGTCGAGACCGACGATCAGAAACCGTTCAGGATTTATGGTGGCCAGCAGGACAACACTACCGTAGCGATCGCCAGCGAGAGTCTGTACGGCGGCATAGGCGAAGAGGATTACTTCGACATCGGCGGCGGCGAGAGCGCGCACGTGGCCTTCGATCCGGCAAACCCGCAGCTGATTTACGCGACCTCGATCAACGGCACAGTGACGGAGCACGACCGCGCGACGCAGTTGACTCGCGTGATAATTCCGTATCCGGAGTCGATGTACGGCAAGGACTCGAAAAACCTCAGGTACCGTGTTAACTGGAATGCGCCGGTCGAGGTCGATCCGCACGATCCTTCGGTCATTTACTACGGTACGCAGTACCTGTTGAAGAGTACCGATCGCGGCCGGAGCTGGACCGCGATAAGCCCCGATCTCACTCGCAATGACCCGGAGAAACAGGGCCGGAACGGTGGACCTCTGACCCCGGAAAACGTTGGAGCCGAGTTCTACAACACGATCTTCTACATCGCGCCGTCACCGCATGAGCGGGGCGTCATCTGGGTCGGTAGCGACGACGGCATGGTGCACGTCACGCGCGATGGCGGCGCGACCTGGCAGAACGTGCGTCCAAACCACCGCGGCGAGTACTCCAACGAGGCCTACATCAACGCGATCGAAATCAGCCCGCACGATCCTGCCACCGTCTACCTCGCAGTGCAGGGCCACAAACTAAACGACTTCGCGCCATACATCTACCGAACGACCGACTATGGCAAGCGCTGGACGCGGATCGACGCGGGGCTTCCTAAAGACCAGATCGTCCGGGTCGTGCGTGAAGATCCCGCACATCGGGGCCTGCTGTATGCGGGCACCGAGGGAGGCATGTTCGTCAGCTACAACGACGGCGGGGACTGGAGGCCGCTGCAGCTCAACCTGCCGCCGGTGCCGGTCACGGACCTCGGAGTTCGCCAGGACACACTTGTCGTCTCGACGCAGGGCCGGGGGTTCTGGACGCTCGACGACCTGTTCGTCGTGCGCCAGGATGCGCAGGGCGCCGGCGCCGGCAATGTGGCGCTATACAGCCCCGGCACGATTGAGATCAGGATCGGCGACGGCGGCGACGCCGACGACTTCGAAGGCAACAACCCACCGCGCGGTGTGCCGCTCTACTATCGGCTTCTCGAGGAAAACGTCAAAGATCCACTGATGATCGAAATCCTCGATAGCGGCGGGCGCGTGATCCGTACCATTGGCAGCGAGGAGTCCGGCCGCGACAAATGTCTCATGGCCAACGTTGATCCGCGCAAGCCGTTGGAGCTCAAGTATCCCGCCAAAAAGCCGGGTCTGAACAAGTGGACCTGGGATTTGCGCCGCGACGGCGTCACCTGCATTGAGGACATTAACTTATTCGCCGGCCTTGACGGCCCGCTGGTGCCTCCAGGCGAGTACCGAGCCCGCGCATCAGTGCGCGGCGCCAGCGCCGAGGCGACGTTCACACTGGTGTCGGACTCTCGGATTACCGCGTCGCCCGAGGAAATCCGCACCTGGTCGTTGCGGCTCGAGGAAACCGCGGCAATGCTCGACGAGGTGCTGCGAATACTCGGCGAGGCGCGCGAAGCGCGTACTGACCTCGAGGCACTGATGGCCGACCACACTGGCGATACCGAGTTGCAGCAGGCCGGCACCAAGGCGATTGAAGCACTCACCGCCTGGGATCGGCGGCTTAACCAGCACTTGCATCAAACTGCCGAGGATGAAGACGCCTGGGAGACCATGCTGGCCGGGCAAGTTCGCTACTTGCTAGATGTAATCGAGTATTCCGGCGCACCTGTGACCGGCGGCCAGTTGGAACGGCTCGCCGACCTCAAGAGCGAGTGGTCGGCGCGCCGGTCAGATCTCGCGTCCATTACAAGCGAGCAAATCGAGCCGATTAACGAGCGGGCCGGTCGGCTGGGCATGAAGCATGTCACCGTGCCAGGCCAGTGATGTAAGGTACTCGAGCGCCGCGCGGAGGCCGGTCTCAGTAGACGTCACCGAGTAAACGGGCCGCAATAATGAATGCCCAAGCCGTTCTTGAGGCGTCATATCGCGCACGCCGTCGTGTCACCTGGATCGATGTCGGTCGCCCACACCTCGAATTGCATGATCAGGTCAACGTCCCGGTCGCGATCGATGTCATGGAAATGCGCGTTGCCGTGAGCTTCGGTGCAATCCCGCTGAGCGGGCGGACCTGAACCGCCAAAGCAGATCCTGAGGACACGTCGCATGCTGAACTTGGTCGTAGTTGTGACTCCACTGTGACTTGGACAAGTGGTTCGAGCGGTGGAAAGCGCTGCAAGTATTTGATATACAAAAGCCTCTAATTCTTCAAATCGCCCTACGAACCAGGGGGTCTGGAGTTCGACGAGGCGCGCCAACTCCAACATTACACCGATGATTTCTCCACAGCCGTCGTGCCTCTGTTGTCGCTAGGCCATCAGACTGAAAATCCCCAGGTCGGTGGTTCGATTCCGCCCCTGGCCATAATCCCACTTGGTGCACTGCGCTCCAATGGCGTTCGCTGGGCCGCGGTGATCTTGGCAACAATAGGTCCCGTTGATCGCAACCAGGATTTCGACCCCTTGGTTAGGGTTTTGGAATTCGAATACGGCTGATCATGAGTGAACCGGAAATCAGAAACAGCAGCGCCAGGGGATGCAGAGTGTAGCCCGCGATATTCATGGCACCGAACCAGAGGTTTGACCCGATTGCATTTTGGGACGCGGCAAGTGTGAGTAGGCCGGCCAACACGATCGAGGTCGGAATCGGCGTGCCCTCAAAGTATTTCACCTTGTCCGTGCCTTCTGAGAGCTTCTCCGCCGTGACGTTGTAGCGCGCGAGTCTCGATACGCCACACGCTACAAATAACACCAGAATCAACCGGTCGTACAGGCCTTGCATGCCGCATGCGTAAGCAAGAACTGCCGGTGCAACGCCAAAGGAGATGACGTCTGCTAGGGAGTCGAGCTCGCGTCCCATGGCCGAGGTCTTCTGTCGCCAGCGGGCGATGCGACCGTCGAGAATGTCAAAGATCAATCCCGCGAAGATGAGGGCGCCGGCTAAGTAGATCCGTTCGTGGTAGCCGGTCTGCAAGTAGGTCATGCTGGAGAAGATCGCGCCGGTGCCGCAGACTGCATTGCTCAAAGTGAACCAGTCTGCGAAGTGAAACTCGCGGATCATTGAGAAGCGCTTGCGGGACTCGGCTGTCATTCGTCGATTATGGCGCAGTCCATTGGCGACGCGCGCGCCAGTGGCTCCTGGCTATCATCACTTTTCCCGACGACGTCGGCTACCGAGCCGCACCAAGGCGCGCTTCGGCTTCGACTTCTTCGCCGGCTTCCGAGCCGGCTTTTTCGCCGCGACCTTGATCGCATCAGGCGCCTTGAACGTCGCCGCCTCCTCCGAACCGCGCGTGGCGTTGCCTGCGCTGTACGAGTGCTTGCCCGTGCCCGCCAGCTGCCCGCGGTCCACGATCAGGTACTCGTTGCGGATCGGGCGCCTCTCAAAGTAACACTCGAGGATTTCGCGCGTGCCCGCGGCATAGCGCGCCTGGGCCGACAGCGAGGAACCGGAGATATGCGGCGTCATGCCCTCATGTGGCATCGTGCGCCACGGATGGTTGCGCGGTGGCGGCTGTGGGAACCAGACGTCGCCCGCATAGCCGGCGAGCTGCCCGCTTTTCAATGCGCGGACGATCGCGTCGCGATCGCAGATCTTGCCGCGAGCCGTGTTCACGATGTAGGCGCCACGCTTCATCTTCGCGATCAGAGCGTCGTTGAACATGCCTTCCGTTTCCGGATGTAGCGGGCAGTTGATCGTGACGACGTCACAGATCGGGACCATCGAATCGACGTTCTGGTGGAACGTGAGCCCGAGCTCCTGTTCCACCGATTCCGGCAGGCGGTGTCGATCGGTGTAATGCAGCTTTACGTCGAACGGCTTCATGCGGCGCAGCACCGCGAGCCCGATGCGGCCCGAAGCGACAGTGCCGACATTCATGCCTTCGACGTCGTACGAGCGCTCGACGCAGTCCGCGATGTTCCAGCCACCCCTCACGACCCAGTCGTGCGACGGGATGTAATTTCGCACCAGCGACAGGATCATCATCACGACGTGCTCGGACACGCTGATGCTGTTGCAGTACGTCACTTCCGCAACTGTGATGCCGCGGTTCATGGCCGCCTGCAGGTCCGTGTGGTCCGAGCCGATGCCGGCGGTGACGATAAGCTTGAGCTTCGGCGCCTTCGCGATCAGGTCCGCGGTTGCGTACGCGGGCCAGAATGGTTGGGAAATCAGCACTTCGGCGTCGATGATTTCCCTGGCCAGGCGACTGTTTGGACCGTCCTTGTCCGAGGTCACGACGAGCTTGTGTCCGCGCGACTCGAGGAACTTGCGCAGCCCGAGCTCGCCGGAAACGCTGCCGAGCAGCGCGCCCGGCCTGAAGTCGATCCCCTGTGGCGTGGGCAATGACTGGCCGCCGGGATAGTGGGTGAGTTTCGGCAAGTTGTCACGCGCGTATTTTTTTGGGTAACCCTTCACTGGGTCGTCGTACAGCACACAAACTACTTTACTCATCGCCTTTTCCTTGCTTCAGGCAGCCAAGACGCCCTTCGCTTTCGTGATATGCGTAGCGATCGCGTTTGGCCAGGATTCCGGCTCGCCGATCACGTAGCGCACGTCCGGAATGGGGGCCGCGAAATCGTGTCGCGCGCCGCCGCAACATCCGACTCACGGATGGACGGTATGTCTTCCGCACAGATGATCGAGAAGAACAAACCGAGACCGAACGTATCGAGACCGCTTGCCTGCGCAAGGATAGCCCGCGCAACCACTATCGCGCGATCCGTCGGGTCCTGTGCATTGCAAATATATTGAGTAGACTCAGTAATGCCAGCAATTCAAGGCCTGTCGCGCCGCCACCACCACCACCACCACCGCCACCGCTGCGACCGCTCGAGATCACTAGATCAACCGCGGCACCACTACCAAGGTAGGTGTCGGCCAGCGGATTCTGGCTGATAACCTTGCCGGTGGGCACCGTGCTGCTGGTCTGCGGTGTCACGCTTCCGAAGGAAAGTCCAGATGCATTCAATAGAACCACGGCGTCAAACTCTGTCTCGCCTGTCACGTCAGGCACCCGGTGGCCCGGAGGGATCGGCCTCGCGGCTATACCTCGGGGAGAGTTCATCCCGCTCAGCGTCAAGGTTAGCGAGTTGCTGGCGGTTTCGATAACGGACACCGTATTCGACCGCTCGTTACCTACGTAGGCCTGAATGCCGTCCGCGGTAACTGCAATGGATGTGGGGAAACTGCCGACTTCGATTGGATTGCCGACGACAGCGGAGGACGCGGTGTCGATCATCGAAACGGTAAATTCTCCCTCGGTGTTGATCCCAGCCTGCGTTACGTACGCCAGCACGCCATCCGGTGCAAATGCGACTGCGGAAGGATGGTTGGCGACCGCGATCGTGGCTACTACCGTACCGGTGGCTGCGTCGATCACTGCGACGCCACCCGAGGAGCTCGCGTCGATTACGTAAATCAAATCGCCATTCGGGCTGATGGCGATTCCTGCGGGATTGAACCCCACGTCGATCGGCGTGTCGAGCACAGTATTGCTGCTCGTATCAATTGCAAGGACTGAACTTCCCGCCAGCACCGTCGCATAAAGGCGCTGACCATCTGGAGAAACTGCGACGTCCGCGATTCCTCCTCCGTTCGGAAGCTCGATCGTCGCGCTGACGGTGTCCGTTGCCGTATCAATCACTGAAATAGAGTCGCTCAGTTGGCTGGCGACGTAGGCGAGCTTGCCATCTGGGGAAATCGTAATGGCGGTCGGTTCACACTCGACCGCTATCGGCCCCGCCCCGACGATGTTGCTCGCCGTATCTATCACGAACACGCCTGAGTTGGCACCGCACGGAGAAAACGCATCCAGACTGGTCACATAGACTTTTCTTGAATCCGGCGTAATCGCCGCGGCAATGGGGGTTGATCCTGGCGGGAAAGCGATGGTCGCAGCAATGTGATTGGTCGCCGTGTCGATGACCGAGACACTGGGTGCGAACGCATTCGTGATGTAGGCGAACGGCGCAGCGTGCACTGCCAAAGGAACGGCAAGCATTCCGCCGGCAAGCATAATTGCAAGTTTGATGTGCATCGACGCCTTTCCTTGTGCTGTCGAGCGATAATTCAAGTTTCTACGCCGATGAGCCGGCGAGGTCAATCGCCGCTTCAACGGGCATGTCGATAATCGTCCGACGCGCTCGAACAGAAGTTGCCGCACAGCGCACACGGTCCCATCAGAACGCGCTCAACTCGATCGTGAGGCCATTTCCGCCCCGCGCTGCAATGCGCAGCAATACCGGCCTTGCCCGTGATACATCGATCGAGATTTGACCTGCTCCACCGATGCAGTTGTCCGTGCTAACGCCGACAAGGTGTTGGCCTTCCTCAAGAAAAAGCCTGATTTGTTCGCTCGGGCGCAAATCGGCGACAAGGATGCCGTCAACGTGGAGGTGCGCCGTACACGACAACGGCGGTGTCAAGCTCTTATCGCGCGTCACCACGACGAGCGCGAAGCCTTCCTGTGCACGGGTGAACTCGTGGGCGCGAATCCGCCCCGCCGGAATCGGTATAGCGGACGAACTCGGTACCGGCGTCGTACTGCAGGCGACAACCAAGGTCGCGGCCCCAACGAGCCAGCCGAGTCTCATGAACCAAGAATATCGGCAGCGGCTGCAGCAGCGCAATATGGTGAAGTCCTACATTTGAATACGTGATTGATTACTTGCTCTCTTCTTTCCTGTCGATTCGTCCTACGAACCAGGGGGTCGGAGTTCGACGAGCGGCGCCCGTCTGGCGCCGCGAACAGTCTCTGTCGGGCGCGCCATCAACTCTCGTAATTCGCACTTCTGAGTTCAACGACATTTCACTCGCCAAATCGAATGCGAACTCCGGCGTTAGCCACGAATCCCTCGAGCAGCGCCCACGCGTCGACGGTCCAGGAACCGTCCGGCGCACGATCGGGCCTGACCAGCGGATCCTCGCGTGTCTGGCGCACGTCCAGCAGATTCTCCAGGTTCAGGAACAGGCGGTAGCGGCCCAGTACGATCTCTCCGAGTAGGCCGATCTCGAAGTAAGACTTGCCTTCGCCGCGGTACGGGTTGTCCTCGAGCGATTGTTCGCCGGTATAGTAAAACTCGAACCCGACTCGACCGCGATCATGCTCTTCCCAAACTGCTACAAGACCGGCCGAGTGTCGGGGCGTCAGCGGTACGTCGCGCCGACCCCCACCATCCTCACCCGGCTCAGTCGCATCGACGAACAGATAACTCCCGGTGACCGTGAATGGCGCCTGTCGCCAGCGCAGCAGCGCCTCCGCGCCGCGAGTGCGGGTGATTCCGTCGGCGTTGATCAACCGTACGCGGTCTTCCGCCACGGTCTCGAGCCTCACCGCACCGTCGATGTTTGAACCGAACAGCGTCAGCCCAGCCTCCAGAGGGCCGCTCGCATAGCCGAAATCCAGCGAGGCGGTATCGGCGACTTCCTCACGCAATCCGGACAATGGCTCCAGCCGCGACAGCCCGTTGGCTTCGGTCTCCTCGATGAACGGCGTGGGCGCGTAGAAGCCTTGACCCCAGGAAGCGCGGAACGTCCAGTCACCGGGCCGAAACAGCAGCGAAACGCGAGGACTGAACTGTGCGCCATATTCACTGTGATCGTCCCAGCGCAGGCTGCCGGCGAGGGTGACGAGAGACCCCAGGTCTTTTTCAACCTGCGCGAAGACCGCTGGCGCGTCGTAGGTGTAGTCGAACACGGGAAACGCCTCGGATGCGTAGTCGTCCGATTGAAGTGCCACGCCACCGACCCACGATGCACGCAGTGTTTCGCCTGCAAGAGACGCCTCCGCCAGGAGAGTCTCGTGCCGATCCTTTTCCAGCAGGTTGCCGAACACATGGTCATGGTCCTGACGGACGGCGGAAGCGCGCAGCTGCGCAAGTCCCCATTCGGCCACGGGCCGCTCGTAGACGCCGCCCGCATCCAGACGACGCGTTTCCTGGTCCTGCGCAAATGGCGCACCGTCGGGAGCCACCTGGTTGTCCGTCGTGCCACCTTCACGGTCTTCGGTCATCGCGCCCAGCGTCAGGAAGGCGCTGGAAGCGTCCGGTCCGCTCCAGAACAGGCGGGGCCGAATCGCCGCGCGCTCGTATCCCGGCATGTCGATCCAGCCATCGTCGTCCAGGTCCTGGGTTGACTGGCGATTGAAGTTGGCGAGCAGCGAACCGTTCCAGCCTCCGTGGAGACGACCCGAACCGTAGGCAGAAATGTCCTGACCGTTTCGCGTGGTGGCATTGAATATCAGCTCACCGGCGTTCTCATCGTCGGGACGTCGTGAGACGAGGTTGATGACACCGCCCAGCGCCTGGCCCCCGTAGAGAGCTGAAGCTGCGCCCTTGATCACTTCCACCTGGCCGAGGTCGCTTGGCGGGATCTGTAACAAACCCAGGGACGAAGCCTGGCCCCCGTAGAGGGGCAGGCCGTCGGCAAGGAGTTGCGTGTAGCGCCCGCGCATGCCCTGCACCCGGATATTCGCCGAACCCAGTGAGGGTGAGGTCACCTGGACTCTGAGCCCTCCCGTCTCAGCCAGCATCATGGAGATGTTGCCCGGCCTCATGAGCAGCTTCTCCTCGATCTCCTCCTGGCTGAGGATCTCCACGCGGATCGCCTCGTCCTGCGCCTGGCGGCGGGACCGAGTTGCCTGCACGACGATCGCCTCGATCTCGTGGGCCTCGTGTGCGTGTGCGTCCTCAGGATCGCTGTCTTCGGTGTGGGCGGTGCCCGGTGGCACAAAGGCAATTGAAAGGCTCAGGGCCAGTGAATGTCGAAACGATTGCTGCAGAGTCAAACGGCGAAGGATCACGTTGTTCGCTGCCTCCCGGATTGCCGCAGCCAACTTAGCAAGGAATGGTCGGCGTTGTGGCAGGGCTCAATTGGAATACGTGTGGGTGTGCCTTGGTCGCCCTACGAATTAAATGCCGATAATGTCGATCCTGGAAAAGCCGGTTCGACTACCCAGCGAATCGAATGATCTCATTCTTATCCAGGCAAAGGAGTGCGACCGATGAAAGTCATGGTATTCGTAAAGGCCACGCCGAACAGCGAAGCGGAAACGCTCTTCAGGGAACCCGAGAAGATGGCGAAGATGTTCGCCGAGATGGGCAGGTACAACGAAGAGCTCGTCAAGGCCGGCATCATGAAGGGCGGTGACGGCTTGAAGCCGAGCAAGTACGGCAAGCGCATTCGCTTCAACGGCACGAAACGGTCCGTCATCGACGGCCCGTTCACCGAGACCAAGGAGCTCGTCGCGGGCTTCTGGATCTGGGAAGTGAAATCGATCGAAGAAGCGGTGGAGTGGGCGAAGAAGTGCCCGAACCCGATGCCCGGCGAAGAGTCCGATCTCGAGATTCGACCGTTCTACGAGGCCGCGGATTTCGGTGAGGGCTTTACGCCTGATGAGCAGGCGCGCGAAGCCGAACTGCGGAAGCGCATCGACGACGCGTGAAGCTTCGGCGGTCCGCGGGACCGCACGGACGGGCGGCGTCAGCGATTGCCCATAAAGCCGCGGCCGTTGCGCCCGAAGCCCCTTGACCCCTGGACCCTGCCGGAGGGCCGGACGTTGTCAGGCTGGACCATGGCGTCCGCCTTGTTCCAGGAATGAACTTCCGAGCAGGCGTCGCACCGGAACTTGCGGTCCTGAAAGTCCGTTGTCGCGAACGTCGCAGCGTCCGCGATTACGCCTATCGGTACTTGTTCGCCCGTGTTCACGCAAGCAACTGTGACGATACCCATTTTTGAGCGCCTCCATGCTCGGGTCCGATCCACAGTCAGACCCTTTTGGGCCATTATTTTTAGCGCCGACCTCAAACGGTTTCAAGGGGGGGTTCGGGGACGGTATGGCTGGCATCGGGCCGCCTATTCCTTGGCGGGCGTCTTGCGCGGGTCGCGCTGGGGGCTGCGGTCCGGTCCGAGCCTCGGGCGCTTCCGGCCGGGCGGGGCGGGGGTGAGGCGCTCCATCTCGCGCTTCAGAGGGGAGGGCTTTTTGCCCTTGGTTCGCTTTGCCATGGGTTGAGCTTAGCGCGTAACTAACCGGGCTGGAATGGTGCGACGTTTAAGGGTGCATCGCAAAATCGTGGCCGGCCTCTGTATCGAGGAGCGGATACTAACGGTAAGGATAGGGGGACCGTCAGTGAACAGAAAGCTCCGACTCGCCCACTACGGCTGCGGAAAGATGTCCGTTTACACCATGCGCTATGCCATGGAGAAGGGAGCGGAAATCGTCTGCGCCTTCGGACGGAGCCCACATAACATCGGCAAGGATATTGGTGAGATTGCAGGCGTGGGGAAGACGGGGGTCGTCGTCCAGGATTCCAAGGACGCAGTTGCGATCCTGAAAGAGAAGAAGCCGGACGCCTGCATCATTACCACCGCCAGTCTCATGCGGGATCTCCGGCGTCCCTTCATGGATTGTGCCGAGAGCGGCGTGAATGCCATCACCCTCTGTGAAGAGGCGTTCTATCCCTGGAATTCCGCGTACAAGACGACCCGCATGCTGGACGAACTGGCCAGGAAAAACGGGGTTACCCTCTGCGGCTCCGGATACGGGGATGTGTTCTGGGGAAACCTGATCACTGCGATCGCGGGCGCCACTCACACCATCAGGAAGATCACGGGAAAGTCCAGCTACAACGTCGAGGACTATGGCATTGCGTTGGCGAAGGCTCAGGGGCCGGGTTGTCACTCGAGGAGTTCGAACGGGAAATCGCTGCCACCGACAATATTTCCAACGAGGAGCGAATGGCACTGATCGAGCAGGAGGGCTTCCTGCCTTCCTACATGTGGAATTCAAACGGGTGGCTCTGTTCACAGCTGGGCCTCACGGTCCGGCAGCAGACGCAGAAGTGCGTTCCCCAGACCCACTACCAGGAACTGCGTTCGGAAACCCTGAAGATGACCATCCCAGCCGGGCACGCAACGGGAATGTCTGCCGTAGTCACGACCATCACTGAGGAAGGCATCGTTATCGAGGGCCAGTGCATCGGAAAAGTCTACGCGCCAGGCGAGTTCGATCAGAATGTCTGGGCCATTCAGGGTGAGCCTGACACCGAGGTCATCATCAATCGCCCAGCAACCGTCGAGTTGACCTGTGCGACCATCGTCAACCGCATCCCGGATTTGATTGCTGCAGAGCCCGGCTTCATCACCAGCGAAAAGATGCCAACCAATTCTTTTCGTGTAAGGGATCTCAGCTTCTACGTGAGATAGTCTGGGCAGGATTTTTACTTGTGACTGTCGGATAGGGCTCGATGGCACGGATGCTGCGGGCGGCAGCGTTGGGCAGAATTAGCTCTAAGTGTGTTTCGGCGAGGACGGGCCACCTAACTTGTTGATATCAAACAGACTGCTGAATCTTTGATGCCCCCACGAACCAAGGGGTCGGGAGTTCGAATCTCTCCGGGCGCGCCAGAATCTCCAAAGGCTTACGCAATGCGTGAGCCTTTTGTTTTTTATAGTGTAGGGAAATCGATGTAGACACCGGACGTTCGCCGAATGCCACTCAGGTCACTTCGTGTTTTCGTATCTTCGCCCGGCGATGTCGCTGAAGAGCGCCTGATCGCGCGCCGAGTCATTGGCAGGCTCGAAGCGCAATTCGGCGACGTGCTGCACCTCGAGCCGCTGTTCTGGGAACACGAGCCGTTGTTGGCGACAGCGTCGTTTCAGGAGCAGGTGCCCCGAACCTCTGAAGCGGACATTGCGATCGTTATCCTCTGGTCGCGCATTGGAACTGCACTGCCAGGGCACATTCGCCGGCCCGACGGCAGCTCCTATTCCTCCGGGACGGAATTCGAGTTCGAGGACGCTGTCGACGGCTTCCGGCGAAACGGGAAACCGGAACTGCTGGTCTATCGGAAAACCGCACATCCCACGTGGCCTGGCGATGACGGGCTTGCCGCACAACGGGTTGCGCAGAAAATCGCGCTCGATCAGTTCATTGAAAAATGGTTCGTCGATAGCGCGAGTGGGTCGTTCACCGGAGCTTTCCATTCGTTCGAGTCCCCCGCGGATTTTGAGGAGCTGCTCGAAGCGCATTTGACACGGATCGTCGAGCGATCCCTCGGAGTGCTCGAGCTGGCCCGGTCTGCGACGAAAGCATGGCATAAGGGCTCACCGTTTCGGGGACTCGAAACATTCGGCCCGGAGCACGCGCCGATCTTTTTCGGACGTACGGCCGCCATTGCCAGCGTGCTCATGAAGCTGCGCCGGCAGGCCGAGCGCGGTGCGGCCTTCGTGCTGATCATGGGCATGAGTGGGGGAGGCAAATCATCACTCGCTCGCGCCGGCGTATTGCCCCTGATGTTGCATCCCGGCGTGCTTGGACGCGCACCCGATTGGCGTTACGCATGCTTTCGTCCCAGCGATGGCCATGGCGACCTTGCATCGGCCCTCATCAATGCCTTGACGCAACCGTCGGTGCTGCCGGACTTGCCCGGTTCAGACGCAGTCAAGTACGAAAAATCTTGTGCGTCCATGCTCGATACTCCGCAGGCGTTCGCAGAGGAGATCGTCGCCCGGCTTGCGTCTGCGTCGCCCGGGGAGGGCAGTCGCCACCTTGCGCTCGTCGTTGATCAGCTCGAGGAGATCTTTTCCGACGATCGGATCGACCAGCGACAGCGCGAGATATTCGCGGCCTCGCTCGATGCGCTCGCGCGCACGGGCAGCGTCTGGATTGTGGCAACCATGCGCAGCGATCTTTATCCCAAGCTGAGCGACCTTCCGATCCTGATGTCGCTGAAAGAAGGCGACGGGCAGTTTGACTTGCTGCCGCCGACGACGCGCGAGATCGGCCAGATTATTCGCCTGCCCGCCGCGGCCGCGGGCCTGCGATTCGAATCGCGCGTGCATACCGCGGAGCGGCTCGACGACATCATTCGTGACGCCGCGGCGGGTAACGCTGCCGCCTTGCCTCTGCTGGAGTTCCTGCTCGAGGAACTATACAAGCGTCGCAGCTCCGACAATGTGCTCACGTTCCGTGCCTATGAGGAATTGGGCGGCGTCGCGGGGGCGTTGGCGCAACGCGCGGAAGAAGTACTCGAGGCGGTGAGCCCAGAGGCGCGCAGCACGCTTCCGCTGATCTTGCGGGAGCTGGTGAGCTTGAGCGTCGAGGATGACACGACGCCTTTGCGCAGCGTGGCGCCGCTCGCGGCTTTTGCAGGCGCGCCGGCGCAGGAGCTGCTGCATGCGTTGCTGGAGGCAAGGCTTTTCGTCAGCTATCTCGATGACCGCGGTCATCCGGTGGTCTCGGTCGCCCACGAGGCCTTGCTGGAGCATTGGCCGCGCGTGCAGGTCTGGAGCGAGCAGAATCGCGAATACTTGCGCGCGCACGCCCGGTTGTCCGCCGCCACGCGGGCGTGGGAACGGGAGAATCGGAGTCGCGACTTCCTGCTGGCACGGGGCAAGCCCCTTGCCGAGGCGCGCGCGCTCATGTACGAGGGCGTCCGCCTCTCCGAGCCCGAGACCGCGCTGGTCGACGCCTCAAACCTGCGCGCTAAGCACTTCCAGAGACTGCGTGCCGCCGCAATCATAGGCCTCGTCGTCCTCGCCATCTCCGCCAGCGTGGCCGCGTATTTCGCCAGACGCGAGTCGGACCGCGCTGGCATTCAGGCCAGCACGTCGCAGCGGACCGTGGACTTTTTCCTCTCGCTGTTCACGATCGCTGATCCCGGCGAGAACCGTGGAGAGACGGTGACGGTGCGCGAAGTCCTCGATCGGGGTGTCGACGAGATCGAGCACGGTCTCGCCGACGAGCCGGCGGTCCGCGGGAATCTGAAGCGTGCCATGGGCCAGGCCTATAACGGGCTCGGTCTCTACCCAAAGGCCAGGCCGCTGCTGCAGCAGGCGGTCGTGGACGCCGAGCAGAACGGCGGCGGCGACGACTTGATCAAGGCGCGCATTGCGCTCGGATTCAATCACTACATGGACGGCGAGTATCAGCAGGCGAGCGCAGTTTACCGTCACGCCTTGCAGGAGGCAGAAGCGCTCTACGGAAACAAGCACGATCTCGTCGCCGCGTCCCTCCGGGGGCTCGCCGACAGTATTTTCGAACTGGACCAGCCGGACGAGGCGGAGCGGATGTACCGGCGCGCACTCGCGATCGAACTCGAGCTGCACGGGGAGCTACACGCGAACACGGCACGCACGGTTCACGATCTCGGCATCCTGCTCTACTACCAGGGTCGCTACGCCGAAGCCAAGCGGCTCTATCGGCGGTCGCTCGCAACCTATCGCTCGCTGTATGGAGAGAACCACGCCTCGGTCGCGCAGGATCTCAATGATCTCGCGGTGCTGCTGTACGACACCGGCGAGTTTGGAGCTGCGATCAAGAGCTACGAGGAGGCGGTGTCCATTTACCATAAGGTCTACGGTGAGCAGCATCCCGAGTACGCGTCCGGCATCTACAACCTCGGACGCGCACTGCTGATCACGGGTAAGCTTGACGCGGCCGAGGGTCACTTGCGTCGTGCATTGGCGATCGACCGGCAGCGGCTCGCGCCGGGTCATGAAGACCTGATCCTGCCGCTCAACAGCCTTGCGATGCTCGAGATCGCGCGAGGGAACCTCGCGGAAGCTGAGGTATTACTGGATGAAGCGCTCGCAGATGCGCGAGAACACAAGCATTGGATGCTCGGTCAAGTCCTTACGAACGTCGGTGACCTTAATGTGCGCCTTCGGCGATTCGATCTAGCGGGCGCGGCCATCGACGAAGCACGTGCCTTGCTGATTGCGGAGTACGGCGACGAACTCTCCGGCGCGGCCGCGTGGCGCCTCGCCATCCTAGACTCGGTCGCAGGTTCCCATGAGATCGAGAGCGGGCTCCTGCGTGAGGCGGAACTGCACCTTACCGCCGCTTGGCCTGTCCTACGAGCACGTTTCGGGGCGCGCAGCTACTTCGGCGACCAGTGTCTCCTCCACCTGAGTCGCCTGTACGAGGTTCAGGGCAATAACCGGGCCGCCCGCCGATATCAGGCGTTGCTGCGCAGCAGCCCCGCAATGGACTAGGTGACCCGCTTCCCACACAGAATATTCATCGATTCCGCAGAGGCATATTCGATAGACTCGGCGTCCAAGGCAACGCGCGGCAGACATGCTCGCAAAAGGGAGGATCACATGAATTCCCAAAAACAATCCAGACTGGTTCTATGCGCGCTTGCTACGGGGTTACTCAGCATCTTGTCTCTGAGCAGCCACGCGGGCAGGTCTGTGCGCTCCGATTCGAGTGATGACGCCTTTGAGTTCTTGGGCGGATTTTGGGGAACCAACAACCAGCAGTTCGGAAGTCCGGGCTTCGACGCGGGACCCACAGATTTCAAGTTGAGGTTGAAACCTTCTGACCGTCCGCACTTCTTCAGGGTCTGCATGAGCGAAGAGGGCTTCCTGAGGCTCATCGGCAAGATCGCTTCGTGCGCTGACTCGGACTATGCCCTGCCTCCGTCGCAGAACTACATTGCAGTATTCGCAACCGACCTGGACAGCAGTTCCAGCGGATTTGGCTCTCTGAGCCGCACGCGCGGGTTCGTGGATTCCAAAGCGCCGTACAAATTGTGGCAGACGGATCCTGCCATGCGGTTCTGGTGGAACGGGGTCACGCTCGCTGGGGATTCATTCAATACCTTCGACGTCCAAGTCGTCCTGATCGACCGCAGCAACGGCACTAACAATGGCGACTTCGATATCGAATTTAATTACGGGAGCGGGGGCGGGGATCAGGTTCCGCCTCTGGGAACCGAATCCAATCCCAACGCAAATGGCTACCACGGTTTTAAGCTCGGACCCAATTCCAGCGGTCCGACGTTTGGGCCTTTTGGTCCGTTTGACAGCAACGGCGCGCCGATACGCCATTGCTTTCGCGGTGGCAGTCTGCAGGCGAACTGCAGCTAACGGACTGGAAATCGACAAGATGAAGCTGCTAGCGCTCCAGGCTCGGGTGCTGTAGCGCAGCAGTTTTCGCTCGCCACGCGCGTGGCGCCCGGCGACGGTCCCACCGCATTCCTGTTCTTTTGGCGTGATTCAGTGGGTCTTGGCGCGAAGTTAGCTGCGGGCGGCCCATCGAACTTGTTGAAACACTGACGTCACCCCGATTCCTCGTAGTCGTTTAGAACTCGAGGAAGGTTCTTCCCGAGGGCGACCATCGTGTCGCTTGGCTGATCGGGACTACGCCATAATTGGCGAATGACACCCGACACCCGCAAACGCTTCTCGATGATCCGCAAGTTTCACTTCGCAGACTGGTTCACTCTGGGCAATGCCATCAGCGGCACCGGCGCGGTCTTCCCCAGCATGAACTACCTGCAGACTGGCTTCTCCCAACACATTTACGTTGCCTGCGCCCTCATCTTCGCGGGATTGATCTTCGACATTCTCGACGGCCGGATCGCCCGCTGACGACAGAAGTCCTCGGCTATGGGACGTGAGCTCGACTCCCTTGCAGACATCATTTCATTTGGCGTCGCACCGGCGGTACTCGCTTATGCATGCGGCATGCAAGGCCTGTACGACCGGCTCATTCTGGTGTTTTTTGTAGCGTGTGGAGTATCGAGACTCGCGCGCTTCAACGTCACCGCGGACAAGCTCTCGGATGGTACGGACAAAGTGAAGTACTTTGAGGGCACTCCGATTCCGACCTCGATCGTGTTGGCCGGCCTGCTCACCCTTGCTGCGTCTCAACACGCCATCGGGTCTAACCTTTGGTTTGGTTCCTTGAAAGTCGGTGGCTACACCCTGCATCCCCTGGCGCTGCTGTTTGTGCTTTCCGGCTCGCTGATGATAAGCCGTATACGAATTCCAAAACTCTAAGATCATTTTCGGAATGTGGACGGCTCAGGGGGCGGTCCTGCGAACCTGCGGCAAACGAATCAAAACACGTGCCGCTTTGCAATTTCCTGCATTGCCGCGTGGCTACGGTTCGTCGCTTCCCGTATGCGTTTCGCGACGCCTGTCAGCCAGGCAATGTCTCGTGGTTCGTGGACCGACTTCGGACGACTTTCGGTCTTTGGCAGGAAGAATCTGAAATGACCATCCGCAATTTCCAGCCAGCCATGGGCGGCATTGTTGCGTTCAGCAGTGAGCGCTATTGCCTCTGCGATCGCGGCCATCGCCTCATCAAATACGGATTTGGGTATCCGGCTGCTTTTTGACTCTAGAACCCGCCGCAACGCCGGGGCGATTTGCTTCATCCCGGATCTGTAATGCTTTTGCATCAACTTCATGTCGGGTGCAAAAGTGTCCGCCCACGTCAGGAGAACTCTCTCCAATGTGCCAAAGTTGACTACAACTCGCCCGATGGCAGCCTGCCAAGGCGGACCATCCTGGTGGCCGGTTACGGTCTGTAGCGCGGGGGCTTCCATGGCTTTACCAAACATACTACGCCGGACGCGTGAAGCTGGTCGATTACTGGCTAGACACCGACCCATGGCCGGATTTCTGCAGTGAATCGACCTACTGACCTACTGTTCTACTGCCGGATGAAGGCGCTCACCGCGCGTCGGTCTGGGCCGGCGCCCGCCTTCGGCTGAACGGTCAAGCAATCGCATCTGCATTGGCTACAGGAAACTACATATATTCGGGAACCTGAGAATCCAGGCGCGCGGCGCAGTTAACGCATTGCCTTGCCGGCCTTCGCGAGTATATCGTCGAGCGCATTGCCTTCGCCCGCAGCCTGACCGCCAAGCAAGCCGCCCAACAAACCGCCGATCCCACCACCTGCCGCAGAACGCTGCGGCATCGCATTCCCCGCACTGGCAGCCGACTTCTGTTTTGCCATGTAGCCTGCAACCAACATAGCCAGAATCGGTAGCATTTTCTTAAGTAGGCCCGGCTCAAGCCCAGACTTCGAGGAAGCGCTCTGCGCGACTGTCCGGCTGACGTCCTTGGAACCGAAGATCTGCCCCAGCACGTTGTTGCCGCGACTCACGTCGGTCGGCTGGGAGCCCAGCACGTTGTCGAGCAGGCCGCCGCCGCCGAGCTGACCGAGAAGGCCGCCGAGCCCCCCGATTCCCGCGGATTGCGACTGTGCCTGCTTCAGGAAACCGCCAAGAATTGCAGGAGCCAGTGCCGCGGCACCGCTCTCTACCTCCTTTTCACTGACGCCCAGTTCGCGCGCCATGGCCTGGAGACCGCCCGTCTGGGCGAGGATGTCGGAGATCTGCATGTCATTGCTCCTCAAGAATTTGGCGCCGGTTCGGTGTGCTCAGTCCAGGAGGTCCTTGGGTACGTTGCCGCCGTTTTCCGCAATGCGCGTGAGCACGGTCTTGTGCAGCCACATATTCATCTTTGCGGAGTCTCCCATTAGTTCGGCAGGGGCGCCGAGTTCGGTGGCAAGCTCCTTGCGCGCCGCGAAGCTACTATCGATGTCGAGGAGCTTCAGCAGGTCTACGATTGAAGTTCTCCAGTTCAACTTTTGCGAGTTCATTGCTGCGCGCTTTTCCAACTGTGCAACGACATCCACGACCGCCACCGGCTTTCGGGGCGGCGGTTGAGCCGGCGCCTTGGGCATGGTCGCCGGAGCGGTGCCACGGGACGGTGCGGAATTCGGTGTATCGGCGTCGCGGCCGATCCCAAGTTTCGCAAGAATCTTGTCGAAGAATCCCATCGTGTGCTCCCTTTGGGGCGCATAGCGACCTGTCAAATGGCAGGCGGCCGGCCAACGTACGTACTCAACCATCTTGATTATGCGCCGTCGTGAAACAGTCGCGATGTAGGAGAACGCCACTCTTTGCCTGCCGCGTCCGCAATTTTTCGCAACGTGCTGTTGCGGGTCAAAGCGGGACGGCCGGAGCCGGAGCTTCAGTATGTGGGGCAGGCAGAGGAGGAGAGACATCATGTACTGGTGCGACTACTGTCTCCAGCTCGCCAAGCCAACGTAACCCTCGTAGTCCGGGCATGAAGCAATACTCACCGCTACCATCACGCCCTCAGGGAGCGCCGGTCCATAAGCAGTACCGCGCCGGATCATTCGGTGGATTCGACCCAAACCGGCGATTGCGCCTGACCGGCCATTCTCCAGTCTGGCGCATTCGAGCCGCTTCGACGATCATCGCGCCATGCTTAATTACCGAGGTTGACTATGGCTATCGTACTTACCCTCTTGGAGATACGCCTCCTCGGTTGCCTGGTCGAGAAAGAAGCGACGACCCCGGAGAACTATCCGCTGTCGCTGAATGCGCTGACAAACGCGTGCAATCAAAAGACCAATCGTGACCCGGTCATGAATCTCGCGGAGAGCACAGTGCAATCTGTCGTTGACGGTCTGGTGAAAAAGGCACTCATCGTACCCCGCTCGAGCGCCGGTGGCCGTGTCCCAAAGTACGCGCACCGTCTGCGAGACCGGTTGCGTCCTGAGTTCGACTTCTCGCGCGAGGAGCTGGCGCCAATGTGCGAGTTGATGCTTCGTGGGCCGCAGACGCTTAACGAGCTGCGCACGCGCTGCGCGCGTTTGCACGAGTATGCCGACTTCGACGAGTTGGCCGCCGCGCTGAAGAGTCTTGAACAGCGGCCCGAGGGCCCCTACCTGAAATGCCTCGCGCGTGGTCCCGGGCAGAAGGAAGCGCGCTATGCGCACCTGCTGGCGGGCGAGCTGCCGGCCGAGTCCGAAGGGGTGGCGGATGAAGCGGCACCCCGCGTCGCAAACGACGAAACGACCCGACTCAGTGAGCTGGAGCTGGCGGTAAGGAGCCTGCGCGGTGAGTTCGAGGCGTTGTCGAAGCGCGTCGAGGAGTTGTTTGTTGCTCGGTGAGGGGGCAGTTCCTCAAATGTGATGCATCTCGACCTTTCCGCCAAACACTAGCCGAGCAGTGGATCGTCCTTTGGCAATTGCTTCGAGTACCAGATGGCGAGTTTGTGTCGCATTGTTTTCTCGGAAACCTGTATCTTCAGGCACCGGTTGAATGATCTTGTCTTGGAAGAGCAATGGTAGACATAAAGCAATTTCTCGCTCGCTGAGTCAGTCGGTTCGAATACGACTGCGCCACATTCTACCCCATACTTCATGGCCGCAAGAAATTGCGCCGCTGATTTGGACATGTAAGAGTGCAAGGCCGGACAGTCATCTATCGCTCAATATGCGGATTGGGCGAAATTCATTCGCGGTGGCCTGCGTGAGTTTTGCTTGAATCAGTCCTGCACTGTTATGCATCGTTGTGCACTCTTGCAACAGGCGCCCCGGCTAACCGGTTGATGCAGTTGATGTTGCGAGAATCAGTTTGTGACTGAAAATCCGCGCGTCGCTGGTTCGATTCCGCCCCTGGCCACCATACTTCCAGTAGCTCCAGAATCCGGCGCATGATGGCGCCTCGGCCAGCGCACGGTCGTTGCAATCAAACGATGGCGGGTGATCTGGATGTATTTTAAGGACCTGACGCCGGTCAAGTATTGTACGGACTACCATTGCGGAGACGCTCTGCAAGTAGGGTGGTTGTCTATTGAGTACGAATTTCCAAGGGGAGACACGCCCGAAGAATTTCGTCGCGTCTTGAGGTTGCTTTCCGCAGAGTCGGTGAATCAGTGCATGGGCTGGCATGACTGCGAGTTTTGCGAGACCCCGCCACGAAAGTCGTTCTTCTCGAGCCGCGCTCCCACACGAACAAACTTCGCTCTCAAAGGCAATGGCGAGATCCATGTTCCCGCTGCACAGGGCAATATTGTCTATGTCGCGCCGCAGCTCGTCGCGCATTACGTGGAGGAGCATTGCTATCTGCCTCCGAACGAATTTGTTGAGGCGGTGCTAGCCTACAAGCCTCCCGTCATTTCGTGGGAGGCCATACGATCTGATTGGAAGGACCAGTTGCCGGCGCTGGACGGAAAATGGAACCAGTGGCGCATTTTCAGCGTTGGCTCATTGCTCGCCGTAATTCCTGGAGACAGGCTTTCAGCAGGGCTCGATTTGCTGCAGTCACAGCTTGAACTGTTCATGAAGGGCAGTGTCTCGGGAGAGTTTAACTTTGAGGTCTCTCGATCATTTCGTGGTTCGAGCGGTGAAGGCGTGATCATCGAGCCGATTCGACATGAGATCTCCTGTGAGTTCACGAAGACGCCTGCCTTCAAGAGAACGCGTCATTGGCTTTTGAGCGGCGCCAATGGCCAATAGTGCGTGCGCGTCGAGCGAGAAGTCTGGCGGTCGGCGCACACTTACGTCAGCCCGACAGGCGTGAATGTAGTCCTCAACGTCGCCCGCGAGGTTGCCGCCCCGGTTTGCCCAGAACAATGTAAACGGTCGCTTAGTCAGTCAGTACCTCGTAACCAATGATCGCTGCGATGACAGCACCGGCAATCAGCCATTCGTCGTTGACGCCGTCAATGACGTTACCGTCGTCTTTCTTCCGGCCGTATTGCTGGCGTCCGTAATAACCGTCGTCATACCCGCGCTGGAAGCCCTCGCGAAAATAGTGGTTGTACTCATCCTGGGCGATGTAGCGGCCATCGTAGCCGTAGTTCGCGTCCTTGTATGCGAAGGCTGATCGATAGTCGTGCTGCCAACGATCCTCCCGGTCAGCACGACCGGCCCTGAAGCCCTCGTTGTAGCCCGCCTGTAGCGCCTGCTCCAGCTTCTTCATGCCATATTGATTGGTCTGGTAGTAACGGCCATCGCGACGATAGCGAAGGTTCGGTGCAGTGTAGTAGTACGGATCGTTGGAGTAGTCGTAGCGGGCCTGGCCAAGCTGGGCACGCTGCGCGCGCAAGCGGTCCTCGTACTGCTCCTGGAACTTCAGGTGCTGGAGGCGCTTCTGCTGGCGCAGGATCTGCGCGTCGCGCTCGGCGAGTTCTTCCCGCAATGCGATGTTCTCGCGGTAGACCGCCAGCTGCTGCTCCTGCTTCTGGATCCGCGCCTGCTGCTCCTGCTGCGAGACGCGCTTCTGCTTGAGTTGGCGCTGTTCCTGCGCGCGTTTCTGCGCGAGCTCCCGTTCCTGCTGTTTCTGCAGCTCGACTTCTCGCTGCCGTTCCTGCTGGCTCTGCTGGTT
>Ga0163150_10000522_pt1 | contig 71258 bp, 44 predicted proteins | sample OliLakLV19P2IB_FD_148628 | JGI IMG/M metagenome (GOLD analysis project Ga0163150, IMG submission 148628) | Freshwater microbial mat bacterial communities from Lake Vanda, McMurdo Dry Valleys, Antarctica - Oligotrophic Lake LV.19.P2.IB | ecosystem: Environmental > Aquatic > Freshwater > Lake >... | reverse complement strand
GCAACTCGCTGAGGAATATCTCGGTCTCCGATGCGCCAAAGGCGCTCGGCAACCCGCCGGACTGATCGTCTGGTGGGTTGTTTTTCTTCAACTTTGGACATCGGAGTGATGCCTCAAAAATCCAATGCGAAACGGGTGTCCGTTGAAACTTCGGTTTTCTATTCGTAACGATAAATAGTCAATTTTGCCCCACAGATTCTGCGGAAGAGCCAAGAATCGAAAGCACGATATTGAGGATAGCGGTTTGTCCGGTTGATAACTGAAAGATGTTGTGAACGACTGGCTTTTGATCGAGTAGGATGGCCATATATCGTTGACCACGTTTCGCAACGCCTAAGCCTACGTTTTCCTGCGTTCGAAGCACAAGCTTTAGAAAACTGTTGATTGTGTTCCAAATACTTGCTGCGTCTCCTTTGTAGCCCACGATAATTTGGGTGTGTGTGCCATTTGGCCCAGCGACGTTTTTAAGTACCTTGTTGAAGATATTCTTGTCCAGAAGTATCTCCAGAATCCAATTCTTGGTGACGCTTAGTGGTGAGTCTTGGATGATTCGCCTTCTTGTTTCACGTTGAATCGTTTCAGGCTCAAGAAATGTGGGGACGATATTTAGGTTGCCTTGATGAATCCACGATGGTTGCTCGAAGCGATTTGGAGGGAAATAGAGAACGCAATTACTGCCAAATTGTTGCGTCATGGCTTCTTGACTCGTTAGGAACGATGGTTTTAACCCGGAAGAATCGTTCTCGGGGATTTCGAGAAAAGAATCACCAACGCCGGGATGTCCAAAAGCCCTTTCGTGGTCAATTCTCGTACTTAGAAGTTGCCATTCTTCGCATTTAAAATCATGGCCAAATTCGCACCTAGCGTAGCTGAAATTGGTTCCTATTTTAATCTGTGTCCACTTCGGATTTTGTATACTCTGTCTGGCTTGGTATCTGAATTGTCGTACACCACTTGCTGAGCAATCATTAGTGGATTCAGCAAATGAGAAAGGAAGATACTTTTGCCAGAGCCATTGGTGCCCACGAGGACAACTGGTTTCGGCTTGCCGTCCACGAACGGGAATTGGTAGTTGATATCGCCAATCGGCCCGACGTTTTTCAGAAAAATGCTTTTGAAGTACATACTCTTGAGAATATCGAACCAAAAGTAATGTGACAACGCCTACTGTTGACACTGGATGAAGGGTCTTGCTTGCGCTTGCTTCTTTTCAGCTTCGAAAAAAAATCGGAACGCTCTCCCTGGTGAAGCCGAAATGTCAACGAACGAACTTAATAAACTTGCGTTGTCGCTCTGTATTCAGAAGCGAAGACGGTCTATCGAGGAATTCTAATATCTGAGCGTCAGTCCAGGATACTCGCCCCAAAATACCTACGGTACTGTTAGGGGTGCTGGATTGTATCGATAATGCGGCGGGGGATGCTTCGCATGGTTTCAGACTCGGGATTCGGACTTTAAAAGTTGATGGTTGTACGGTAAGCCGGTGTATGATACTTTGGAACAGGCTCAAAAAATGAGGCTTCGCAAAATACCGCGACTTCCTCGCGTGCAGTACCCCGGTGCGATTTACCCTCTCGTGACGCGTGGCGATGGTCGACGAACTTTGTTTCACGATGATGGGCACTACTTGCGATTTACTCAAGGTTTGAGCGATGTCACGAGATTCACCGAAAGTCTTGGCAACTCCCGCTACGGTTTTTTAAATTTTGCGACATTCGCGTTAGAGATCGAGAACAGGTACGATTTCTTGAAAGCCTTGCTGGGTGTCGTTCCGGCGGCACTGCTAAATCTTGATGGTGAGCGAATGCGAAAAAGTTTTTTTGGGTGGCGATGGCTTGGGTTCGGATTTCTCGCGTTCTTGATCGGCGTTCTTTTCCTTCCGACGTTGCTCGGTTCTCGCTGGATTTACGAGCCGATTATTCGGCGATTGGAAGCTGGTGATTTTCGGCTCGATGTTGGTTCGGTTCAATTGCGATGGCTGACGCCGCTGGTTCTTCGAGATGTAGTGATTCAGGACGCTAATGGTCCGGCACCGCTTCGGATTCGCGAAGTCCGCACCGACCGAGGGCTTTTGGCCTCCCTTTTGAGTGGTCGCCGAGTCGGTCGAGTAGAAATTATCGAACCGATCGTCGATATCGAATTGCTCACCGATGGCTCGAACCTGACTCGGCTAGTCAAGTCGTTGGAAGGAAAGTCAAATCCGACAGAAGCTTCGAAGGATGCGAAATCGAAACCACCGGCCATCGATTTGGATGTCAGCGTTAAGGGGTTGGTCGTGCGGGTGGAGCAAGCGAATCAGTCATCACCGCTGATCGTCATTCCACCGTTGGATCTTTCGATCGCTTATCGAGCAGCCGATAACGACTCGATGGTCCACATCGAACCTGCGCAGTTGCTCAACGATGTTGCCGTAACACCCGAGTTGATGAAGCTGGGGCTTGAGTATGCGATTCCGTTGCTGGCTAAATCTGCTTGGTTTGACGGGCGTGTCTCGATTGCAACCGGTCCGATCGACATTCCGCTCGATGCTCTTGAGAAATCTACCGGGTTGGCGACGATCACATTGCACGAAGTCCGAAGTGGGCCGTCGGATCAAGCTTTGATTCAAGTGTTGGATTTAATCGCGAAAATTCGCGGCAAGTCAGTTCAACATGAGTTGGTCTTTATCGACGGTTCTAATATTGAAATTCAAATCGCTGAGCAACGTGTTTCACATCGAGGTTTTAAACTGGGGTTGCCTAAGATCGATCCGCGACTGCAACTTGAATCGTTTGGCAGCGTGGGAATCGACGATCGATCGCTCGACCTGAAGATCGATTTTCCAATTCCGGTAGAACAGCTTGCCCGTCGCGACGAAGTCCGTGAACTTGGTGTACCGATGATAAAACTTCCGATTCGAGGCACGTTGGATGAGCCGCGTGTCGAATGGTTGGCTTTGCGAGGTGAAGGTGCGGATTTACTTGGCATCATTCGCCAGCGTATTGCAGATGAAGCGCCGCGAACGGCTGCGGTTCTTGGCGGACTGGAAGGGCTGGCCGACGGTCAGGTCGATCAAGCGATCGGGGCTGTTTTTGACTTGTTGCAAGAAGTCGGAAAGTCGCGGCAAGGCAAAAACGAGCCAAAACCAGGAGAACCAGACATCCTTCCCGACTCGACGGCCCCCGAGGAACCGAAGTCAAAACGTCCTATTTTGGATGCTTTGAAGAAATTGCTTCGAGATGATCCGCCTCAAAAGTAAAATAGCTGATAGTGAAACCCGAAGTCTGTTTTTAGATCGCGGTATTTCCGTGCGCGGGCAACCCGCTTGAAAACCCAATCGGTGCGCGGGCGACTCGCCCGTAATGGCTGCTTGATTGCGGGCCAAACGCCTGCGTACCTCAACCTACTTTATTACCAGACAGAGCCTGCTAACCAGAGACTGTTGTTAGTTCATGAAAATTCGATGGCGGATCTACGCAATCCTTATCATGGCGGCGAGTATTTGTTTCTCGTCGAAGCCTGCCCTTGCGGCATTGAATATCGCGCTCGCATTCACCGGCACGGGGCTTTCCAATTCGCAAAAAGCCGCCTTTGAAAGCGCGGAAGCATTTTGGGAAAACGCATTGCTCGGATATCAACCTGGCATTCTTATCGCAGGACCGACGATCTTCGCATCGGGTTCTTTCATCGATGGCGTTGGCGGTACGATAGGGCAAGCTGCACCGACGGCTACGGCGAACCAAGCTGGATACGAAGTCACGTTGTCTGCGATGATGTCGTTCGATAGCGACGACCTTGTGTTTTTAGAAAGCCGATCCCTTCTGGTCGATGTGCTGAAGCATGAAATGGCGCACGCGCTCGGATATGGTTACTTTTGGAATCAAAATGGTCTCTACGTGTCAGGTAGCGGAAAATACACCGGAGCAAACGGCTTAGCCCAATATCAAAACGAATTCGTTGGCCAGTCGTCGGCGACCTTTGTCCCTGTTGAGTTGGGCGGCGGTGGCGGCACGGCTGATTTTCATTGGGACGAAGTGGATCAAGGAGCTGGACTCACCGGTCGCGTGACGACCTATGGGCGCGATATGAGGGACGAACTCATGACCGGTTGGTTGAATACTCAGCTCCCTTCGTTTGTGTCTCGTACGACGCTCGGTCAGTTCGAAGACATCGGCTTTGTCGCCAATTATGCTTCGGTGCCCGAGCCGTCTTCATCAGCGCTAGGTTTGTTAGGGGTTTTGAGACTCCTTTTCACAAGATGGCGTTCCCGCAAAAATATTGGGATTACTTACTGAAGATTTTTGACGTTGCGCAGTTTTTAGCAACGAAGGTGCGATAGAATCTTCCGATGTGTCGGACTTTCGGAAAACGCGATGAAACATTTTACGATCGACCGAGGCTTGCCCCGTACAAAGTGAATGACAATTAAGGAACCAATCGCCACGTGACGAGTACGCAATCGATTACTTTTCATCCGACGCCGATGACAATCAGCCTGTCGGTGCTTGCGATTGTCGCGGCCTTGGTGCTCTCGTGGTTGGCCATTCGCCGCAATCATTTTCGTCAATCTGCGTGGCTTCTCGAAACGCTTCGAGTCGCACTTATTGTCGCGGCCGTCATCCTGTTAAATCAACCCGAGTGGACCGAAGAGTTTCGACCTTCCGAAAAACCGACCATCGTCGTGCTTGCCGATCAGTCCTACAGCATGAATACTCGCGATGAAATTCAGCGAAGTCGTTCGGCGGAGTCGACGAGCGACGATCTCTTAGGAACGCCGGTCACGCGACGCGATTTGATTGAACCGCTGCTTGCGAAAGAGACTTGGTTGAGTTTGCAAGAAAAGTTCGACGTGGTCATCCAGCCATTTTCCAATGAAGACCCTTCCGGCGCTAGCGATCTCGCATCGCCCATCGAAGCATCGATGCAAGACCATGCCAATCTTCGCGCGATTGTTCTAGCGTCGGACGGCGATTGGAATAGCGGAGGATCGCCGATGGATCCTGCCACGCGACTGCGAACGAGAGGGATTCCGATCATCAGCGTGCCCGTCGGAAGTCTCAATCGACTACCCGATATCGAAGTGTTGAGCTTCGATCTACCAAGTTTTGGTATCGCGGGGAAAGCCGTAAACGTTCCGCTGACGATCGACAGTTCATTACCGCGCGCAACGCCAGTCACCATTAAACTTGAGGGTTCCGACGGATCGACTCAATCGAAAGAGCTCGTGATTCAAGCGATGGGGCGAACGTCGACGTCTTTTATTTGGAAGCCAACCAACGTTGGCAATTACGACCTTACTGTTTCGATTCCATTGCAACCGGATGAGTTGTTGACGGACAATAACCAGCGGACGGCGACGATCGCGATTCGCGCCGAGCGATTGAAGGTCTTGGTCGTAGAAGGATATCCTCGCTGGGAATATCGCTATTTGAGGAACGCGCTCTCGCGAGATCCAGGCGTCGAGGTTTCATGCTTGCTATTCCATCCGGGGCTCGCCAAAGTCGGTGGTGGAAGCAAAGATTACATCAGCGAATTCCCCAATGCGCTTGAAGATCTTGCGAAGTACGACGTTGTATTTATCGGAGACGTTGGCTTGGGTGATAATCAATTGACGTCCGAGCAATGCCGTTTGCTGAAAGGGTTGGTACAGCAACAGGCGAGTGGCTTGGTTTTTATTCCGGGCATCTATGGCAAGCAGCTTTCGTTGCTTGAAAGTCCACTTGCCGAACTGTTGCCGGTTGTATTCGATGAAGGCCAGCCAGAAGGTTGGGGGTCGCGAACACCGAGCCATTTTGAACTTACCGAACTTGGTCGACGAAGTTTACTGACAAGGTTAGCCGATACGCCTGAAGAGAACTTGAGCATTTGGGAGAATCTACCTGGCTTTCAATGGCACGCTCCGATTATTCGAGCCAAGGCAGGGAGCGAAGTGCTTTGTGTTCATCAAGAGGCGGCAAACTCGCATGGACGCATTCCACTTTTGGTAACGCAACCCTTTGGGGCTGGCAAGGTTCTATTCATGGGAACAGACGGAGCATGGCGTTGGCGGAAAGGGGTCGAAGATCGTTACCACTATCGCTTTTGGGGGCAAGTCGTTCGCTGGATGGCTTATCAACGCAACATGGCCAAAGGCGAATCGATGCGACTCTATTATTCGCCGGAACAACCTAACGTGCGGCAGACCGTTTTCTTGAACGCGAATGTTGTCGAAAAAAATGGAGAACCGCTGGCCAAAGGCGACGTGACGGCTCGAATCGTGGGACCATCGGGGGCTAGTCAAAGCGTTCGTTTTGCCAGCAGTGGCGAAGAATGGGGCGCCTTTGCGGCCAAGTTTACTCCGCAAGAACCAGGTTCACATCGGGTGACTTTGCGCTGTCAAACCACCGACGCGACTCTTGAAACAGACTTGTTGGTACAAGGCGGACTCGCCGAAAGGCTAGGAAAACCGGCGCGACCGGAGGTTTTAGAGGAATTGGCTCGAGTGACGCATGGTCAGACGATTCGGCCCGACCAGGTCGCTCAGGCAATTGAAACACTTCAGCAACTGACGCCCCCCCCGCTGGAAATCCGCCGATGGCATCTATGGAGCCACGCGGCAGTTGCGGCTACCTTGATAGGAATGTTGGCGGTATTTTGGATCGGGCGTAAAATGGCAGGACTTGTGTAGCGATTGACGATTGCAAAACGACCGAGCACAGCCGTGCTGAAACACTCTCTCGATGAGGTGAATATAAGTATGAATCTTTCAGACACAAATCAAGCCAACTTGGCTGGCGATCAGCAACCGAAGATCGAACTCCCTGCGACGCTTCACAAACAGTTGGCCGATTTTCAACAATGCGTATGGAAGTCGAAGATGCAGGAAGTTTTCTGGATCGCATGTGTCGGACTTGGCATCGGATTTCTAAGCGTCTTTATCATCGATCGATTCATCGACACGTCGCGGCCAGCTCGTGGATTGATTGCGGTAATCGCATTCGGTTTGTGGATGCTCATCCCCTGGGCTTTCCATCGCTGGGTTTGGAAGCATCGTCGGATCGATCAAGTAGCGCGATTGCTTCGAGTTCGATCGCCGAACTTAGGTGATGAATTGTTAGGCGTCATCGAACTTGCCGAGAATCGAACAGAACAATCGCGATCGCCAGCGCTGTGCGCCGCCGCGATTGAACAAGTCGCCGACCGAACAGCCAGTCGCGACTTGAACACGTTGGCTCCCATAAGTCATCATCGTCGATGGGGTAATGGGGCGGCTGTCCTCGGTGCATTGGCTTTGGTCTTGATGGTTGTTATTCCCAGTGCTACATGGAATGCTGCCAAGCGATTGCTTGCACCTTGGAGCAGGATCGACCGCTACACGTTTGCCCAAATCGAACGCTTGCCAAGCAACCTAGTCGTACCGCATGGCGAATCGTTTACGCTTCAAGCGAATCTGACTAATAAAACGCGATGGTCGCCAAGTCGCGGAACGGCTGTTCTCGCCAGGAATCAACCCACCGAAAGCAAACTCGAGTCCAATCAATACCAATTCGTCTTGCCAAGCTTGAATTCTAATTCTATGCTCGATCTTCGAATCGGCGACTATACGCATCGTATGAAGATTGAACCCAAGCTGCGACCGGTACTGACAAGCATTCGCGCCGAGGTTCGCTTGCCCGACTACTTACAACTGCCAGACGCTTCCGATCGCGATTTGCGAGGTGGAACGCTAAGCGTCGTGGCAGGTTCACGAATCTTCTTAGAAGCCATTGCCAATCGACCATTGCAATCGGCTCAATTGTATGCGCAGCTACCGTCGCTCGACATGCCGATAGTAGCTGACGCGAAGGAAACAAAAAGTAATGGCGATTCGACGGTATCAAATTCTGCGACGACTGCAAAGCCTTTTTCGGTGCTCGGCATAAAAGCAAACGATGCCGAAATTCAAAGCGAGGAGATCGACATTCTCGAAGGCGTTTCGAATCTATCGATGAATTGGTCCGACGAAGATGGACTGACATCGCATACTCCGCTCCGCATTTCGGTCGTCGGGTTGGCCGACGCACCGCCGTTGATTGCAACCGAAGACTTGGCGCGACAGGCGATTGTACTGAACACCGAGCAATTGAATTTTCGGATTCTGGCGACCGATGATTTTGGTGTGAAGCAAGTCGGACTGGAATGGACAGAGTATTCGGAGCTGAACGAAACAAATGCTGCGGAACTTAATCCGATCGCGACACGAATATTGGCTAATGGTGGTCCCGATCAAACAAATTTTACTTCGCTTGGAACGTTTCGAGCGATCGATTTTGGAATTGAATCCAAGGCAATAGAACTTCGGTTATGGGTCGAAGATTATTTACCAGGTCGCCCCAAAAGCTATTCACTGCCTCATCGACTGCTCGTCTTGACTCCGGATGAACATGCGATTTGGATCACCGAACAACTCAATAAATGGCATCGGCAGTCGTTGGACGTCCGCGATCGCGAGCTGCAACTGTATCAAACCAACAAAGAGCTGCGTGCCTTACCAAGTTCGGCATTCGAGGATTCGACAACTCGACAACGACTCGAAGAACAAGCCGCTGGAGAAGCATCCAACGAACGTCGTCTTCGTAGCTTGACTAACTCGGGCGAAGATCTACTGCGTCAAGCGGCGAGGAATCCTGAAGTTGGAGTTGGGCATTTGGAACGATGGGCAGAGATACTCAAAACGCTGAACGACATTTCGTCCAATCGGATGCCAAAAGTCACCGACCTTCTTCAACAAGCTGCCCGTGAAAGCAAGTCATCGAGTGCTTCGAAGAAAGAATCGGGACCAGCGACGGGTATCGTTCGCAACTTGCCAACCTCACTGAATAATGCCGCGCCAGATAGCGAGGAACAGGCAAATGAGAAATTAGCAAAGCCGCCGATGCCTTCGATCGTCGACGTCGAATCTTCGCAGCAACCTCCGCCCGAAAAATTACCCGAGGGCGAAGGCAAGCCAAGTAACCCCGGTGAATCAAAACTTCAGTTGCCCACGACTGTTTTGATCGGCCCGCCGCAGAAAGCCGAACCGACTCCCGAAGCACCTGCTCAAGAAGCGACGAACGCGGCGGTCCATGAGCAGGAAGATTTACTCGCCGAGTTTGAAAGACTTGCTGACGAGATGAATAAAATTCTCGGTGAATTGGAAGGGAGCACCTTGGTCAAACGCCTTAAGGCGGCTTCGCGAGAGCAAACGCAAGTTGCTCAGGAAATCGGGAAACGCATTCAAGGAATCTTGGCAGCTTCCAATGGAGCAGTCCGACGGGATACCGGCGAAACTCTTAATGACTTGACTGAGATCGAAAAGCGCGGCAGTGAAAAAGTCTCGAACATCGTCGACGATCTTGAAGCATTCTACGAGCGTCGTCGCGATATCAAGTTTCGCGACGTGCTCAAGGAAATGCAAGATGTGCAAGTCGTAGCCGCGATTCGACAACTTGGCGATGAGTTGCGCAAGGAACAAGGAATGTCGATCGCACAGGCCGAATTCTGGTCGGATACGATGGATCGCTGGGCCGAAGATTTAGTCGATCCGGCCTGCAAGGGAAGCTGCCCCGGTTCTAAAAACTCTGATAGCTTGCCGCCGTCAGTTGTCCTGGAGGTATTGCAAATTATCGAAGGACAAGTCAATGTTCGAGAAGAGACTCGCGTTGTCGAGCAGGCTCGTGAAGCGGCTGGCAAAGACGAACATCATCGAGCCAGCCATCGATTGTCCGGGCAACAAGAAGAGCTCGCAAATCGAGTCGGTGAAGTAGTAGAAAAAATCGCAGCGCTACCGGAAGGGACGGAACGCTTTGCCAAAGAAATTGGACAACTTAGCGAAGCTACAAGCTTGATGGTCGATTCGGTCAGTATTTTTGAGAAGCCCGATACCGGCCGCGTATCGCTCGCAATTCAAACGGAGATTGTCGAGTTGTTGCTTCAATCGAAACGTATCAATCCAAAATCGGGTGGCGGATCAGGGAAAGCCCCCGGCGGCGGCGGCAAGGGTGATACGACCGATGCGGCTCTGGCGCTTTTGGGTACCGGTTTGAACCCGAAAGAAAAGCTAGAAGCTCGCGAGATTTCGCAAGCCACTGGGCAATCCAGCTCGTCGTTGCCCGAAGAGTTTCGCGACGGTTTGAACCAGTATTTCAATCGCTTGGAAGCAACACCTGCTACCCGGCGCGAAACACCATGACCCGTTGCAATCGATCCCATCCCAATCCAGAACCGGCGGCGCGAGCTGCGGGTTCTTCGTCTTGTGAGCCGTCGGCGCTAGCCGCAGGTTCCGGAAACGCTGGGCTTGCTTCGATCTCTCGAACAGAAGAACCGGCGGCTAGCGCCGTGCCGCTCACGTTTTCATCGCGCCATTCTGAAGGCGAGAGGCCGAATTGCAAGTTCCGTCACTCCAAGCCAGCCACCCGGTTTTTCGCCAACCTCCAAGTTGCTTTTTGCGAAACACATTCTAACCTCCGTGCCGCCATACTTTCCATTGTCCTTCTATGTGCATTCGGTTCACAATTTATAGGCGATGAACCTGTCGATGTTGCTGATGCGAACGCTATCGCCCCAAGCCTCGAAGAGATCGAATACAATCGCAAAGCACAGTTGGAATTGGCCTTCTTGAAACAAACCGTCGAATTGACCCCGGAACAAGAACGACGGCTAGTAATCTTTGATGTAACGAAATTTCATCGACAGCGCAAGTTTTTGCCTGGAGTAGAATTAGGTCCAGCCATCCCAACGGCTACACGGTCCCATTTTGACGCGTTGCGACTGCGACAATTCGAACGAGCCTTTGAAAAGGAGATCGATGCCGTGCTCGATGATCAACAAAAAAAGGAATATGCCTTCGAGAAGAAACGCCGTTTGGAATTCAGCAAGGAAACCTCGGTGCGAGGTATCTTACTGCTCTTAGATCAGCATTTGACACTCTCAAAGCAACAATGCGAATCCATCCGAGAAAGTCTTTCGAAATGGAGCGACTTGGATTCGTTGGACTTTACACCCTACTTTACCGCGACGCATTGCCTACCACCGATTCCCGATGCAATGATCGTTGACCATTTAAACGAAAAACAACGAGAGCTTTTACGTTCCATTCCGCGCCAAAATCTTCAAAAGCAACAGCAACTCCCCGCTCTTTGGATCGACGATATTCGTATCCCCGCACGAAAAGCACCATGGGATACGCCATTTTAATAAAGCCATGACTTCAAAAACTTTACAAAAAGACAACATCACGTTCCGTTACCGATTCCGCTTTTGCGAAACGATGATCGTGTTTGCGATTCTCCTTTGGAATGCGAGTACCGATTGTTTCATTGTGCAGGCTCAAGAGCTAGAGCAAGCCGTTCCTGCACCATTCTTACTGCAGTTGAGACCTGCCCATGCAACGAATCAAGGCCAAATCGATCGCATAGAATCGTGGATGTTCGGTGGGATTTCCGCTGCGAGCGCACGTAAGAAACTCGAGCACATGTCCGACCAGCGGATGCTCTTATTGAAGGAGCAATGCCAACTGAGCGATGAGCAAATTCAAAAGTTTGAATTGGCTAAACGTGGCGATATCGCTCGGTTTTTTCAAAATGTCGCTTTGGTTCGAGCTGAAATTGGCAATCGAGTCCCCAGTCGAGACAATATGGCCGAACTTGGAAAGGTGATTGCTCCGGTCCAACGAATCTGGAATACGGGACTTGTTGGCTCAGAATCGCTTTTCATGTCGATGCTCCAAGCCACTTTGACGGACGAACAAAAGGAAGCGTTGCGATTGGAACAAAAGCGGCGTTTGGAAGTACGCAACCGATATCAAGCGATGGCGATGATCAAATTGGTGGAACAATCGACTCCCATGAATGATAAACAGCGACAAACATTTTTAGAGTTGATCGTATCGCAGGCGGCAAACGTCAAAGTCGATGCGCAGTATGCACAGTACGTTGCGATTCACACCGCAACCAAATTAAGCGATGAAACACTCGGCCGCTTTTTTGATCGAACGCAACTTGCAAACTTTCGGCTACTACAGAAGCATTGGGAAGCCAGTTTGCCATTTCTCAACGAGATGAACAATGCTCCGCAAGCTTTGCAGAATGAGGAGTGGTTGGATGTTTTTCGATAGATGTTTGCGATGGTTTTTAACGTTATGTTTCGCATTGTTGTTTGCTACAAACACATCGGCGCAATCGGTCAGTCCGCCGACCGGCGATATGATTCCTCGCGATGTTCGCGAAATGTACGATGCTGGCGTCAAGTATCTTGTAAAGACTCAAGCAGACGACGGGTCGTGGTCAGGTGGCGAAGGCGGCGGCGGTACAACAGCGTTGGCTCTGCTGGCGATTTTGGCCAGCGGCGAAGACCCGAATTTCGGAGTTTACAGCGGAGCAATTCGCAAAGGGTTTCGCGCGTTGATCCGGCTTCAAGATGGCAACACGGGATATATCGGTCCCAGCATGTACCATCATGGCTTTGCGATGCTGGCACTTGCCGAGGCCTACGGGGCCGTCGATGACCGCAACTTATGGCCATCTGCCGAGCAATCGGAGAAATCGCGTTCCATCGGACAAGCTCTCGAACTTGCCGTTCGTCGCGCCGTTTCATCGCAGAAAAACAATCCGAATCATGCTTGGCGTTATTCGCCGGATGCTCGCGATGCCGATACGTCTGTTAGCGGTGCTGTACTTGTCGGATTGCTGGCTGCGCGAAACGCCGGAATTGAAGTGCCAGACGCATCCATCGACCAAGCCATCGCTTTTTTTTCGAGCATGACCAGTTCCGGTGGAACGGTCGGTTACACCGGCAGTCTCGAAGGGATGGGCGAATCGCTAGCTCGATCTTCGATCGCGGTTCTCGTTTTTAGCATTGCAAAGCGTAAAGATTTGAAACAGTATCAGAGTGCTCTCAAATATGTGACCTCGAATTTAGAACCGAGCAACAGCTCGTGGCCAGAGTATGCGCGATACTATCAAGCGCAAGCTCTTTTCCAAGGCGATGTCGAAGCGTGGGAAAAATGGAACGCGGCTTTGATTCGTAAACTGAAAACCGTTCAAGCAGAGGACGGTATGTTTCGCGGGCAGCTAGGTGCTTCCAACGATACTTCGATGTCGCTGTTGGCACTGGCGTTAAATTTCCGTTTCCTTCCTATCTACGAACGCTAGTCGATGCCGAATCGCGCAATGTATATTTTGGGTTACCCTAGCCTACTTCGGCTTTGCTCATTCGTTAGTCGTTCCGCCTTTAGGCGGCGAACCCTCTTACAACTCCTCCGCATCGCCAACAATCTCCAATCCACCCGCGGGCGACCTGGCATCGTTGCACTTGTGCTGTGCGCCCTATCACTGCTCTTCGCAGCATCGCTACAAGCTGAAAACACGGCACCGGTCGGGCATTTGCGTCTTGTTTCAGGCGACTTTGCAGTAGGTAGCCTCGTTGGCAGCGAAAAACCGAACCAAATCGGATGGCAATGTAAAGAATTCGATCGGCCGCTATTCGTTGATATCAATCAGATGCGGCGGTTGGAAACAGGAGTGCTACAGCAGCCGTTCGCCACCGACGATATTTTTCAGTTCGAGATCAATGGTGTCGATTCTCTGATCGGTGCTTTGATTGATGCAGATCCCGTCCATCTCAAAATCCGAAATGAGATTCTTGGCGACGTTCAAGTACCGGTAGCGAAATTGTCGCAAATGCGGCGTATCGAGAGTCCTCACGACGTGCTGTTCAATAGCATCGCCACGGCCTTTTCATTTCGCGATGCAGCTGAAAAGCAAGGCTGGGAAGTTATCGGACAAGCGCTGGTTGCCGATAGGCCATCGAAACGCTTTATCGGAGACATCCATCTGGCGGCTCAATCTCGAATCGACTTGCGATTATCCTGGGAAAGTCCGCCGCAATTTGTTATCGCGTTTGGCGTCAACGAGAGCGAGGCGTCGATCGACTCGGCACCCCATCTTGAAATATGGGATCGAACGCTGGTGCTCGTTCAGCAGATCAAAGGACTTGCCGACGCAACGTTCCTTCGCGAACTGACCGACAGTGAAACCGACATCGCGTTAACGGTCTATCAAGATCAAGCGAGCGGCGAGATCGCGGTCTTTTCCATCTCCGGTACGTTGCTCGGCAAGATTCGTCTCTTCAATCCCACTGCGCATCTTTGTTCCAATATCGCTTTCTATAATCACGGCCCATCATTTTCGCTCAACTCTATCACCGTTTCCCAGTGGAATGGTCAGTTGCCGTATCCCTACGGATCACAGAGCGAGAACGCTTCAGCTCCGTCTCGCCGTGAGGTTACCGGGGTGCTTAAATCGTTTGATCGATCAAAACGAGCCATCACGATTCAGCCCCAAGATTCGGCTATAGTTACCGTTTCGATTGACGAACTATCAACCTTCGTCCCCCAAGTCGACACAGAACTGAACGCAACTCAAACCGGTGACGCGGGAATCCCACGCGTTCATATCACGCTTAGCGATGGCAGTCAAATTACTGGTGAATTGGAAGCTTCGACGCCCGATCAACTCACGATTCAAACAAAATATTCGAGCGATCTCTATTCGTGCGCGACCAACAAGGTGTTGAGTATTCGCAAGCTCTCCGATGCCGTCACGGCCTTGCCCTCGGCTTCGACGCGAATGAAGCTTAAGATGGAGGGCATAGAACTCACGGGGCAATTATCAAAGATGCAACAGTCTGCCCCGAATGCAATGTTGGTTTTTCAGCCATCGGCCATCGATGAGCCGGTTGGCATTCGTGATTCGGCATTTGGAACGATCAGTTCCTCTCGAGCCAACACGACGCCTTTGACGACACCGGCCAATCTTCAAATTCGAGGCAATGTAAGAATTATTCTTCCCGGTCGTCCGAATCTGCCTGAGGAAGCGGATTCCCCCGTCGTTTCCGCCTTTCGGACTCCGCGCGGAATGCAGCTTCGAACGGGCGAACTTCTGGACTCGACAATCGATTCGATCGATGAAGCCGGCGTCCATTTTCATTCGGGAATTACATCGAATACATTCTTGCCGCACGATGCTATGCAATCGGTTCAAATCAAAGTGCCGCCACGCGGCATACCGATCGACGTCAAGAAAATGGCACGATTGCTCACCGTTCCGCGTATGCGGCGCGACAATCCGCCAACGCATCTTCTGGTCACGATCGGAGGCGACTACATTCGCGGACGTTTAGTGCGAATGACAGCCGAGACGCTCGAATTCGAAGAAGGCATTACACCGCTCTCCATTCCACGCAACACGGTCGCCGTCATTATTTGGCTTTTCGATCGAAGTTGGGAGGAGGAAGATGAGGAAAAGACATCGGAGGCAGACGAGACATTTCAAGTCCATATCAAAACACGCTCGGCTGGCCGCTTTACCTTTGTGCCTGATAAGACAGACCAAGAAAAACTTTACGGTACCAGCGCTTTGCTCGGCAAAGTTCAATGCGAGCTTAACAACATTGAAAGCCTCGAGTTCGGAAACAACATCGGCCGGCGATCTCCGGCCAGCGAAGAAAATGCTTGGCGACTTCACTTGGCGAAATTGCCAATGGTCTTCGAAGAGGATGCCAATGGACTTTCAAGAATCGATCATCTCGGAACCAGTTCAGACTTGGTTGGCAAAATCGCCCCCAATTTCCAGCTCAAGTCGATCATGGGGCACGCTTGGCGAATGGGCGATCAAAAAGGGAAAGTGACGGTTCTTGATTTTTGGGCAAGTTGGTGTGGCCCTTGTATGCAAGCAATGCCGGAAGTCGAGCGTGTGGTGACCGATCTTCAGCGCGACGATGTACAATGGATAGGAATCAATCTTCAGGAAACCGCCGAGCGTGCCCAGTCATCGATCGATCGCTTGCGGATTCAAAGCTTAGTCCTCCTAGACGAAGATGGCGGCGTCGGCACCGAATACGACGCGCAGGCGATTCCGCTGACGGTGCTTGTCGATCGCGAAGGCATCGTTCGGCATGTCTTCGTCGGCGGTGGTTCAGAAATGCTCGACGCGATTGCAAAAGCAATTCAAAACCTAGCCGCTCCCTAATGTAGCGTCAGCCAGTGGCGTTAGCCGGTTGTTATTAAACTGCATTGCGCAAACGGGTTGCCTATTTGCAGTTCAAGTTGAAAAATTCAACAAAACTTGACGCCGAAGGCTGTCTCTGCCAAGATGAAGTGAGTCCGAATGGTCCACATTGCTCCCGTAATCGAGTGGGTATCCGATGACGACACGAATTCTTTTGGTTGATGACTCTCCCACCCATCGACTGCTCTTCCAGCGGGTCATGGAAGAAGAAGCCGAAAACGAAGTCCGAACTATACCCGATGCTCGCGAAGCATTGTCGTTGCTACAGAGCAAAAAGTTTGACGTGGTGGTTACCGACATGCACATGCCGGAAATGAGCGGACTCGAGTTGGTTCAGGAGATGAAGCAACGTCATCCAGATATTCCCGTAATCCTCTTGACGGGAGCTGGAAGCGAAGCAATGGCAACCAGAGCTCTTCGCGATGGTGCGGCCGGTTACGTCGCCAAAGACTTGGCTTCCGAGATGTTAATTGGCACGGTACAGAACGTCGTGTCGATGTCGCGAACTCGGTTTGATATCGATCGCATCACTACCTGTTCCAACCGTGTCGACATACAGCTTAGCCTAATCAACGACCCATCTGTTTTGCCAGAAGTCGTTGGGTTGGCACAAAAACTGGCGCAGCGAATAGGCGTTACGCATTCGACGGGTATGGTTCAAGTCGGAACCGCAGTCGATGCGGCGCTTCGGAACGCACTCTTTCGCGGCAATCTCGAAATCCCCTATAGCGTCTCGACTGACGAGCAATTCGCGGAGACGCAGAAACGTATTAAGAATGAGCCGTATAAAAATCGTCACATCAAAGTTCAATTGGAATTGAATGAGGAAGAACTGAAGATCGTTGTCGCCGACGAAGGAAAGGGGTTCGACGTCAAAGAAAATTCGAAGATGGGCCTTTCGCTCTCGGGACAGCGCATGGGAAGAGGCCTGATCTTGATGTGGGCTTTCATGGACCGCGTAAATTATAGCCAGGCGGGTAACCGAGTTACGTTGGTGAAGAGCGCCGTGAAGAAAAAAGCCGAGCCCGAGGTAGCGAAAGTCGATACGTCATTTGGGACGCTCGAAGCTGAAGATGGAAGCAAGACAATCAAGTTAACCAAAAAGCGTCTCATTATAGGAAGGGACACAAGTTGCGACATTCCATTGGTCAACCATCTCATCTCGTCGCATCATTGCATTCTCTATTTGCACGAAGGATGGTGGTTCGTCCGCGACATGGAAAGCCGCAACGGTATCCGAGTGAATTCCGCAAAACTCGTGAATAGTCGCCTTTCGCCAGGTGCGAAACTCACCGTCGGCGAAATGACTTTCGTCATTCAATACGAACCGTATCGATTGGGTTCTGAAGGCCCAACTCCACCGGCTGATCCGTTCTGAATGTTGCGATTGCTTACGAAGTAGAGCAATGGACTATTGCTTAGGAACGGGTCAAAAACAACTTCGGGTTTTTCTAAATTGGGAGTCGCTAGCCATTGACGCGTTGGGATCCGCCTTGATCCACGGCACTGATATACAAAAAACGATCCGGGAGCTCTTTGGGTGGGTCCATCAAATGGTAGGCACAGTTCAACACATCGCGTCGGCTAACTTGACCAACCAACTTGCCATTCTCGACGACTGGGAGACGTCGGTAAGGCGTATTGAGAAAAATTTCTGCCAGCGTTAGCAGATCGTCGTTTTCGGTAACGGTACGTGCCTCCGTATCCATATAGTCAGCCACCGACGCATTCGGCATATCGACGTTGGCTCGCAAGAGGTTCCCTCGATTGACCATCCCGACAACGAGGTCGTTGCGCACGACGGGGAGTCGACGGAACGGCGTTTCAATAAAAGTTTGCGCAATCTTCGCCAGCGGCGTTTTCTCATCTATTAAACGACTTCGATCACAATCCATGAATGCGCTGACGGTGGTAGACGGTAGCGAATCATAGGCTGCACCGATCAAAACACGCATACTTGTCTTCTCCGAAAAAATTCCTCGGAAAGTATGATCCGGGTCCGTTACCGGAGCTCCAGAGACTTTGTGTTTCATCAAACCACCGATGGCATTGATCGCGTCTTCCTCAGGCGTCAAACAAAAAAGCTTCGTTACCATGGCCGCAGTGTCGCAGATTGGCAAATTCTCCCAACGACTTAAAGTAGGCGTATCCCGTAGGGCACGCAAACAACACTTTTCCGAGAACACACCGAGATAGCGCCCAGCTTCATCTACCACCGGCATTCCGGAATGATTCTGTTTGAGGAGGCTACGCAGTCCATCCGAAGCGCTAATGCCAGGGGCCGTTGTATTGAGCCGGCGAGCCATCAGTTCACGGGCAACCGGTGGTACGCTTCGAAGTGCATTCAAAAACATAAGCGAGACTCCTGATTGAGGATCGGGTGACTGCAAAATGGCACAGCGTCTCTTGATGATATCCGATTTTCTGGTCTTCCGCCCAAATTCGTTCCGGAATTAAATCATGTTTTTAGGCATGCAACCTTGAACAATAGGTTTTCGAGCGACTCTACTGCGCGAGTTTGGCTAAATCGCTGCATTGCATTTTGTTGCCCCTGACGAGTTATCTGTTCCCATTCTAACGGGTGCTCGATCAATAAAGCAAGCATGTTTGCCAAATCGGAAGCATTCCCCGATTCAAATACAATTCCATTTTGACCATGCTCCACAATTTCTCGTGCCCCACCTGTGCCGCTTGTCACCAGCGTTAAACCGGCTGCCATAGCCTCGATTTGACTTATTCCAAAGGGTTCGTCGAATCGTGACGGAAATACCAGAACGTTGTGTCGCTTGTACATCTGAACAATCTCGTCGCGAGTCAGAATTCCAAGAAACGAGACACAATCGGTCAAACCATTTGCCACAACCAATTCCTTCAGTCCACCGAGAAATACGGGATCTAAAGTACCGCCGGCCAGCGACGCAGTAAATCTTATACCAGCCGAGCGCAGCATACAAAGGGCTTCGATAAGCACGTCTGCCCCTTTGTATTTCATGAGCAGACTGGAATAGGCAATTCTCAACTGATCTCTGGGCGGCAATTGCGGTTGAAAGAAAGCTTCTACCGCTGCGCCAGGATAAACCGTCGCAATCGTTTCAGCAGGAAATCCCTTATCGAATAGCGATTGTTGGACCCAATGGCTACAAGCAATGTATCGATAGAGCGGACTGCGCGGCGCGAGGTTGGGAAGGTAGCCTGGCATTGCGTTCATCACATAGTGAGCAATCGGAGTCTGATTCGCCAAGATATATTCTAAAATGCAGACAGGCATCAGATCCATGTTTCCCGCCAAACACACGTTCGGCTCAAAACTTCCCAAGCAATCGGCGAGCATTTGCAGGTTCTGGGCATCGATCTTTTCCACCTCTTCAATCGAAAACCATTCCGCAGCGCGTCCCAAATGCCACTCTCCGCCTAAAAGCAAGCAGCGCCGCACTTCCAATTCAGTCGGCGGTTCCATTCGGCTGTCTGAAAAGAACGGTGTGTTGCTTGTTAAAACCAAGACTTGATGGCCCCGCTCATGAAGCAAATGCGCGAAATCGGCAATAGAGCGTTCGTAGCCGCCCAAGACCTGAGGCGGAAATAAATTGGTGACGATGAGAATCTTAAGTTTCAACGGTTATCTTCCGATGAGGGTTGGCCAATCCATGCTCGGTTGGGACCTAACGCCATTTCTGGAAAACTATATCCTATACATCACAGGCAATTCGCGGCGTGCCTGTGATGGAAAACAGATTGGCTCCGCCGGCCCTTCCTAGGTCTGCACTAGCACATGATACCTGAAGATCGAACCGAAAAACTAAGCGACGATTCGTCGCCGGTCGATCTCTATGCGACAGAATTGATAGACAACAATCCATCCTTTGGTTCGCTTGGGCAGTATCGCTTATTAGGGCAATTGGGTCGAGGCGGGATGGGGATCGTTTACGAAGCGGAGCCGATTCAGGGTGGTTCTCGCGTAGCTTTAAAAACTTTGCAATCCAGTTCGGCAGACGCACTTTCGCAATTAAAGGCTGAGTTTCGTGTAGTCGCAGATCTTGCCCATCCCAATCTAGTTCAGCTTGGCGAACTCGATACGACCGATCGAATTCCGTTCTTTACGATGGAAATCGTCCGAGGTCTGGCGTTCAATGAGTACGTTCAGTCGAGTTTCGAGAGCATGGCGGCCTCGCCGAACTTACCTTACAACGAAGATCGATTGCGCCGGGCCTTGAGTCAGTTTGCAGACGGACTGGCCGCGCTGCATGGTGCTGGACTGATTCATCGCGACATCAAGCCGTCCAATGTCCTGGTGACGCATGAGGGTCGCGTCGTCATTCTCGATTTAGGCTTGGCCGTTGTCACCGACCATTCGAAATATCGCAATAGCCAAAAAATCCTGGCGGGAACGCCTTACTATATGGCACCCGAACAAGCCAGAGGTGAGTCGATTACACCGGCTTGCGATTGGTATTCAGTCGGCGTCATGCTCTTCGAGTTATTAACCGGCGAACGCCTTTTTCAAGCTCGAAGTTTTGACGATCTTTTGCGGCAAAAAATGCAGGTCAATAGGCCAAGCCCTCACGACGTCGTGAGCAGCATCCCTCAGGATCTCAACGATCTTTGCTGCCAATTGCTTCAACCTAATCCAATCGATCGGCCGAAAGCCGAAAACATCCTTTCAATTCTTCGAGCAAATGAAAAGACGTCGTTGGATTCCTCGGTTTGGATCGGACGAGAGAATGAGCTAAATATTTTGCATCAAGCATGTCGCGATGTTCTCGAAGGCGCGACGCGCGTTGTCCTTGTTTCCGGATTCAGCGGTGTCGGCAAATCAGCGTTAATCGATCATTTTTTATCGATACTGCGTCGACAAGCTCCCATTGTAGTATTGCGGGGGCGATGCTACGAAAACGAATCCGTCGCCTATCGAGGCTTTGATAGCGTAGTCGATGCACTCGCAACGTATCTCAGAGGACTGCCAAAGGGAGATGTCGAGCGAGTGCTACCGCTGGACATCGAGCTGCTTTGCCAACTATTTCCGGTTCTTTCCGATGTCGCCCATCGGGCCGGACAACATTTGCGGGCGACCAATCGCCTCGGTGACCCTCGCGAACAAAAACAAAAAGGGATATTAGCTCTCCGAGAATTGCTTTCTCGTTTAGCCCGATACGTGGCGATCGTCATCTATATCGATGACCTACAGCAAGGCGACATCGATACGGCTGCGATATTCCGCGAATTGCTGCGAGCCAATGAGGCTCCAAATCTAATATTCCTTGCAACCTATCGGAGTGAAGATGCCGAAATTAACACCTGTCTGAAATTGGTTCGACGACTCAACCTTCCGCTTGCCGAGCAGAATGAGTTGACAGAGCAGGTGGAACTCTCGATAGACCGATTAAGTCGCGAAGAATCGCTCCTGCTTAGTTCATCGCTTTTGACCGGCTATGGAATCACGAGCAGCGACACTGCTGGTCGTATTGCCGAAGAATCGCAAGGCGATCCACTTTTTATTCGAATGCTTGTCGAGCATTTAGTTCAACACCGCAAAAGCGGAAACGCATCGACGATCGAGAAATCGCATTGGACATTAAAAAGCGTGATCGAGAACCGAATCGATTCGCTAGAGACTCACGAACGCAAGGCAATTGAAGTGCTGGCCGCCGCCGGGCGTCCAGTCGAAGAGCGTGATTTGGAAATGATTGCTTCTCTCGATTCGCCGTCGATTGGCATCATCCGTTCGCTACGCATCAAAAAATTGATTCGTCGGCTTGGCGACCTGCAACATATCGAGACTTTTCACGATAAGATCCGAGAGACGGTGCTCGATGGACTTTCTCAAAATCGGCTCGCCGAACACTGCTTGTCGCTTGCCCATCAAATGGATCGCGGCAAGGATGATAGCCCCATTGAATTCTTAGCCGATCTTTACCGTCGAGGCGGCGAAAGAGCAAGGGCTGGCGAGTGCTATGAATCGGCGGCCTCGATCGCCGTTTCAACGTTTGCATTCCGTCGAGCGGCAGAGTACTACCAGTTCGCACTTGACTTGCTTCAATTGAATCCAGCTCGTGAGCTAAGCCTTCGAACGGGTTTAGCAGATGCGTTGGCCAATGCCTCTCGATCATCGGAAGCCGCCAAAGAATACCTCGCGGCAGCTTCGCTTGCCGATTCGGACGAACGCCTGCGTCTTCAGCAGCTCGCATCGCTCCGATATTTGACCAGTGGGCACGTAACCGAGGGTATCGACTCGCTTCGAAACTTGCTTGATCGATACCGATTGCCATGGCCCAAGAATCGAACGATGACCGTGATCGGACTATTGGTTCGCAATGCCTACCTTCGACTTCGCGGCTTGCGTTTGAAGTCGTTCAATAGCGATCGCAAACCAACTTCCGACACGGAAGCCAAAATCGAAGTCTGTTGGTCGGCGGCAGCCGGGCTAAGTTTGGTCGACCCGCTTCGCGGTTCGTTTTATATCGCCGAAACACTCTGTCGATCCCTGCGAGCTCATTCCACAACCACCGTTCCACGCGATCTGGCCGCCTATATGGGACAGATTGCAATTGCAGGAAGCAAGAGCCGGAAAGCCACACGTCGAGTACTGATCGCCAGTCGCGAAATGGCTACGACTCGACGCGAACCCTATGTTCGCGCGATGCAGTCGATTGCCCGTGGTGTGGCGGCTTTGCTGCGCGGCCAATGGTCTTCGGCCCTGAAAAGTTGCGACGCCGCGATCTTGTGGCTAGAAGATGAAAGTTGTCATGGGGCAACTTGGGAATTAACAACCGCTCAAACATGTGCCCTGTGGTCGCTTCAGTATCAAGGTAACATTGTCGAATTGTCTCACCGACAACCCGATCTCTTGCGAGTCGCGAAAGATTCGAATGATCTTTTTGCGATGCTCAATTATGGAACGCAAGTGATGGCGCATATCGAATTGGCCCGAGATTGTCCGAGCGAATCACATCGACGACTCGACGAAGATCGCGACAAATTATCTGACCGCGGTTTCTTCGTCCAAAACCACAACTATATCCTGGCCAGGACCTACACCTTTCTTTATGAAGGTCGTTCGATGGATGCGTTGGCAACCATCGATGGTCAGTGGCAAAACTACCGACGCGAATTTTTATCTTTTGTGCAGCAAGTACGAATCGATCATCGACAAGTGGCGTTGCGGGCGATGATGGCTGCCGCCGAACAGAATGTCGATTCAATAAAATTGTTATCACGGGCCAGGCACGAAATTAAATTGATTCGAAGCGAACATGCTCCGTGGGGCACTGCCTTGGCGATGGTTTTCGACGCGGGTTGCGATCAGATCGAAATGAAATCAAAGCAAGCCCTCGAAAAATTGCGACTTGCAATCCCGCTGCTCGACAAAGCAAGAATGGGGCTTTTCCAAACCGCGGCGATCCATCATCTGTCGAAGCTTCAAGGCGTCGATCAGAGTGCAAGCAACACTCGATGGGCCGAACATACGATTGCCAATAGCGATCGTATGGCATCGATGTTAATCCCTGGTTTCGCCAAAATCGAAAAGTAATTCCAAGGCCCCATCCTGTATTGTTTGCGAACGCGAAAGAGTGGCGTTCAGCGAGAAATCTCTTATTTTTCGATCTTCAAAAACGTTTCGAAACGCCCCTGGCTGTCGGCCGCTCCGCAAGCCATTCCCTCGGTATTATGTTGCATGACAATCGTGCCGTCGTTCGATAGAGCAATCAATCCGCCCGTATCAGGCTTCAAGCGATTCTCGATAATCTCGGTCGCCGCAGCTTCCAACGAGCGATTGGCGTAACGCATTTGTGCAACAATGTCGTAAGCGACCGCATGTCGAATATACTCTTCGCCAATCCCAGTCCCTGAGACCGCGCACGTATCATTCGAAGCATACGTTCCGGCCCCGATGATCGGTGAATCGCCCACTCGGCCTGGCATTTTTTTGGTCGTGCCACCGGTGCTCGTCCCCGCAGCTAAGTTTCCCTTTTGGTCTAGAGCGACACAGCCCACCGTGCCGTAGTGCGAATCATCGCCCGTTGGCTCGCGGATCGCGATCGACGAAGTCAATGGATCGCGATGCCCGCTAATAAAATACGCTTGTTCTACTAACGGCAAATTCTGAGTCGCGGCAAAGTCCTCGGCGCCTTTCCCCGCCAACAGAACGTGTTTGGTCTCGGTCATAACTCTTCGAGCAAGCGTGATCGGGTTCTTGACGTTCGTCACGTTCGCGACGGCACCACAACTTTTGGTGCTGCCGTCCATGATCGACGCATCGAGTTCGGCATTACCCGATTCGGTCAGCACCGAACCCCGGCCAGCATTAAAGTGCGCGTCGTCTTCAAGCGCTCGAACGACTGCTTCAACGGCGTCGAGCGCCGATCCGCCATTAGCTAGAATTTTTTTCCCAATCTCCAAAGCGCAGGCCAAACTATCCCTGTGAAGCTGCTTCGCTTCCTCACCCATTTTTGCCAAACTACCGCCAGCCCCACCATGGAGTGCGATGGCCCATTTCGAGCTAGCAATAGGTTGTGCTGACGCGACTAATGCAGACATCATGTACTATCCCATTAAAATCCAAGCCTTTAGAGACAACAACATCTTAACATCGCATTAAGTTTGTAGTTCCGCCTTCAGACGGTGAACCGTGAGCAAACCGCTTTCGCCTCCAATAGGCTTCGCCAGGAATGCTATGGCCCTTCAAGCCAACAGCCTGTAAAAGCATCGTTGCATCTTGTTCGAAAGTGCGGTAGACGTCGATTGAAAAAATATCTTACATGCAAATGGAAATTCCGTTACATTTCAGATTCAGCTTGAAACGCCAGATGTTGTATCGAGCATCGCGACGTTTCTTTGCCAGATTCCGTCGATCTAGCCAAGGCATTTCGCCGGCGATTTGGGTAATCAACCTATTTTTCATTCTGTGTCCGCATGGGCTGTTCGCTCAATCCGAGTTCGCCCTTCGCGATATCTGCCGATTGAAAGGGCAAGAAGAAAACGTTTTACAAGGTCTTGGACTTGTCGTCGGTTTGAAGGGGTCAGGCGATGGTGCGCTAAAACCGATGACGCGGGCCTTAGCCCGTTCGATGCAGTTAATGGGTGGCCAAATTGGCTCCGATCTCCAAGGAAAATTGGTTGAAAAAGATATCGAGCAAGCTAAAAACGTTGCCATCGTTTTTGTCACCGCAACGGTCCCCGCGGCTGGTGCTCAGCCTGGTGATAAACTCGCCTGTACCATAAGCGCCATCAATGCCAAGAGTCTCGAAGGCGGGAACCTGATGATGACGCCCTTGCTCGGACCTAGAGCGGATCGTCCGACCGTTTATGCTCTGGCGCAAGGTCCCATCACGATCGAGAACATCCGCTACCCAACAACGGGCTACATTGCCGCTGGCTGTAAGATGGAAGCGGCTGTTAGAACCGATTACATCAACAATCAACAGATCACGCTCATTCTCGAACCGAGCCAAAGTTCCTTTGGCATGGCTCAGCAGGTAGAAGACCTTATCAACGAGTTTACGACAAGCGGTTTCAGCAGCGCTGGCTACAAATCGAACCAATCGCCAAACAGCTCTTCGATGACCAGCGAAAAGGCGGCAACAGCTATCGACCAACTGCACATCGAAGTCAAAATCCCAGATGTCTACCGCGATCGACCGGTAGCCTTCATTTCAGAACTATTAAAACTTCGATTGATTGTTGGCAAAAACAATAAGCGTGTCGTCATTCGTGAGCGAGAAGGGGTCGTGGTGATCGGAGATGATGTTACCATCGCGCCCGTCGCCATCTCGCATAAAAATCTCACCATCTCGACCAAATCATCGTCCGGTGGCTCGAACGGTTTTGTCGGCGTAGGGTACGATCAGGTAACCAAAGTTGCCGAACGAACAACGCTCAAACAGTTAGTCGACGCATTGAACCTTTTGGCGGTACCAACGGAGGATATGATTTCGATCGTGAAAGCGATCGAGCGTCAAGGCAATCTATATGGTGAGTTAATTATCGAATGAACACGCGTATCACGAACGATTCGGGCGGGATTCCAATGCCGTCGTCGATTGGCGGCAATCATCAACTGCAAAACGCACTTATCGATGGCAGTGACCTCACTCAATCCTTCGAAGCACTGATTCAACCCAAGGCCGGAAAGGAAGACGAACTACAGAAGTCGTTCCAAGACTTCGTAGGCCAGACTTTCTTTGGTCAAATGATTGCGTCGATGCGATCGACTCAAGAAGATGTTCCGTATTTCAACGGCGGTCGGGCCGAGAAAATCTTTCAAGGTCAACTCGACCAGGTTTTGTCCGAGGAGCTGAGCAATTCATCGGCCTCTACCTTTTCCGATCCGATGTTCAAGCTCTTTCAGCTTCATCGGAAGTAGTACGCAATACGAAATTCGACGGTCCTTAATCGTGAGCCGACCGCGCTAGCGTCGGGCAGTGACTGGGAAACACAAAACGGTATACCGCGGCCAGCGGCTTGTTGAACGCCGTCGATCAAGCAACCAAATCTTTAATCACATGCGCCGCTTCTACGCCGGTCAATCGTTGATCGAGCCCTTGCGATTTAAAAGAAAATCGTTCGTGATCGATTCCCATCAAGTGTAGGACGGTTGCATGAAAGTCTCGTACATGGACTGGGTCTTTAACAATGTTATAGGAAAAGTCATCGGTTTCGCCGTAGATCGTACCCGCCTTGACGCCCCCGCCAGCCATCCACATCGTAAAGCATCGCGGGTGATGGTCGCGACCATAATTATCTTTCGTAAGGCCACCTTGCGAGTAGATAGTGCGTCCAAATTCTCCTCCCCAAATGATCAATGTCGAATCGAGCAAACCGCGATTCTTTAAATCGGTTATCAATCCATAGGTGGCCTGATCGATGTCCATACATTGGGACGGTAAGCGTTTGCCAACATTCGCGTGATGGTCCCAATTGTTGATGTAGACTTGCACGAATCGAACATCGCGTTCGATCATTCGACGAGCAAGCAAGACAGTATTGGCGAACGTACCCGGCTTCTTAGCTTCATCGCCATAGAGTTGATAGGTGCTCTCAGGTTCATCTTCGATTTGCGTGAGTTCAGGAACGCTGGCTTGCATGCGAAACGCCAATTCATATTGTTGAATTCGAGTATGCGTTTCGGGATCTCCGACAGCCCGATAATTCATTTCATTAAGTGCCTTGATACCATCGAGCGTCTTGCGTCGAATGGGCGTTGGGACTCCTGGTGGATTGTTGATGTAAAGAATCGGATCACCGCTGCTTCGTAAACTCGTACCAGCATGTTCACCCGACAAGTATCCAGACGACCAGAGGCGAGCCGAGATCGCTTGAATTTGTTCGGTATTGGTCGGTTTTGCGACCATGACAGCGAAGGTCGGCAAATTCTGATTCATCGATCCGAGACCATACGATAGCCAGGCTCCTATGCAAGGTCGACCGGTAACCATGTTGCCGGTCTGCATATAGGTTATCGCTGGCTCGTGATTGATCGCTTCGGTGTGCATGCTTCGCACGAAACAAAGTTCATCGATGATTTTGGTCGTCCACGGTAATAGCTCGCTCACCCACATGCCGTTCTGACCATACTGTGCAAACTTGTACATCGAAGGCGCAATCGGAAAACGAGCTTGGCCGCTCGTCATGGTGGTCAGCCGTTGTCCGTTGCGAATCGACTCCGGTAGATCCTTGTCGTACCAATCATTCATCTGCGGTTTGTAGTCGAACAAATCCATCTGCGAGGGACCACCAACCATGTGCAAGTAAATCACGCGTTTCGCCTTGGCTGGAAAATGCGGGATTCCCGTAACACCGCCGATAGGGCTGTCGTTCGCGAACAAACCTGGCACGCCGAGAGTGGCTAATGCAGCAACCCCAAGCGGATTGCCTCCGCGTCTAAAAAATTGACGACGTGTTTCCGAATGTATGTAGTCAGCTAGATAGGGATGCATATTCGATTTCTCCTCGTCATATCGACTTCGCGTCGAGCGGAAATTTTCCGTCTGTTCGATACAGCTTATTTGCAAAGGCATTCATCAAGGTTAAGCAACTCGTTGACGATCATCGTCCAAGCCGCATGCTGGGCACTTGGAAGCTCTTTGTTTCGTACCGACTGTCCCACCGATAATAGAGCTTCAGCATCCGACGCTGTTGACTGATAATACTCAAGCAATTCCTGGAATCCGCGTTCTACAATATCGAGTTCTTCGCCACAAAGCGGGCGACCAAGGACGACCGATGCAATGAACTGCGCGCGTTGCGTGTCGTCTAGCTTGTCTTTCTGAAGTGCGATCTGGGCTAGGCTTCGAGCGGCTTCGATCGCTTGCGGGTCATTGAGTGTCACCAACGCTTGCAGCGGTGTATTGGTGCGCTCGCGCCGAACGGTACACACTTCACGGGACGGAGCATTAAAAATTTCCATCGAAGCAGGGGGAGCCGAGCGTTTCCAGAACGTATAAAGGCTACGACGATAAAGATTCTCACCGCTATCCTCTTGGTAGGCTTTCGTATCGCTGTTTGGCATCGCAACCGCTTCCCAAACTCCCGGCGGTTGATACGGCTTGACACTTGGTCCGCCAAGTTTGGTAGCTAAGAGACCACTGATTTTTAGCCAGTAATCACGGACCATCTCCGCATCCATTCGATATCGAGGTCCACGCGCTAAGAACGTATTCGTGGGGTCTTTGGCAAGCTTTTCAGGTGTCGTCGCTGCGCTTTGTCGATAGGTCGCGCTGGTAACGATCAGCCGAAACATTTTCTTTACATTCCACTTTTCGTCGCGAAAATGAATTGCAAGATAGTCTAGCAATTCTTGATTCGATGGCATGGTCCCGCTAACACCAAAATCGCCTGTTGTCGCCACTAAGCCGTTCCCAAAAATTTCCTGCCAAAAACGATTGACCGCAACTCTGGCCATCAAAGGATGTTCAGGAGTGCAAAGCCATTGAGCTAGCCCGAGACGATTCGTAGGATAATCTTCTGGCATCTGCGGAAGGGCTGCCGGTATGCGAGGTGCAACCTCTTCACCTCGCTTCTCGTAGTCGCCTCGCATCAGCACATATGCTTTCGGGTCTTCAGGTTTTTCCGCCATAACGTGTGCGACGGTACCGCGAGATTCGATGTCCGTTCGTTCCTTGTCAATCATCGCCATACTCTTTTCAAGCTTTTGATATGGAACGTCCTGCGATCGAAGATACCAATTGAAGATCTCCTCACGCTCTTGAGGCGATCGACTTTTCGCGATCTTGCTCGCTAAGTAGGCGACCCTTGCATTGGTGGCGACCGAATCAAGCTGTTCCCGAGACAAGGCGATCGCAAATACTCGAACATCTTGAAGGCCCGTTTTCTCGGCGACCGCGCTTTTGGCATTGCGATGCCCTAAGCGAAATGGCGAATCGGTCTTGATGGAATCATTCAGAGCGTCTTTGGTAGCCTTCGTCCGGACCTTTTTTCCATCGACATAAATCGAGATCCCCTCGGCCTTGCTGCTGCCATCATAGACCACTGCAAGATGCTGCCATTTATCGGCAGCTAAAGCTACTTCCGACGCAATCTTGATCAAGTTGTCAGGCGACTTGTGAATCAGTTGGACTGACGGCTTATTGACAACCAGCGAGATATCCCAGCCTCTTGTCGCTGCGCCATCGCCCATCCTGGTTGCCAGTGATCCTGATTGCCGGTCGCCCGAAGGTTTGACCCAGAGCGTAACCGAAAACGCCTTGTCGCGTTCGAAATCGCCAAACTCAGCGATATTTGGTCTTGGTTCTTTCTTGATCGTCCAAGCCGAATCGGCGACGTACCCCGGCTGATGGCCAGAAGTAGCGCCGAGCGGACGACGTTGAAGTTGCTGTCCGACGACGATAGAAATCGCGGTCTTGTCTGCGTCGTATAAAGGGATATGCCCTTGAGGGGTTGGCAGATCGGCTGTTTGTTTCGCCAACGCCGATTGAACTTCATCGTTCGACTTTACCCATTTCTCGAACTTCTTTTTGGACGCAATTCGCTGTTGATCTCGAGCTGCTTTTACTGCCCGCTCTTTCGTAAGTAGTTCATCGAACTTGACGCGTTCGCTATTCAATGGGACGTTCACAATGGGGGGAGTATCGCGAATATTGCCATCGCGAACTTTTTGTGTCGTGTTATTGAAGTAGGCGGCTAACTGATAAAAATCCTTTTGAGAAATCGGATCGAATTTGTGATCGTGGCAAACCGCGCACCCCGTTGTCAGTCCCATCCAAACAATCGAAGTCGTCTCGACTCGATCGCGAGCATAGAGTACCGCATACTCTTCATCGATGATGCCGCCCTCGTTGGTCGTAATGTTACATCGATTGAATCCAGACGCAATTTTTTGATCGAGCGTCGCATCGGGCAAAAGGTCACCGGCTAACTGCTCGATCGTAAACTGATCGAAGGGCATGTTGGCGTTAAAGGCAGAAATAACCCAATCGCGAAAGGAATACATCTCGCGAAAATTATCAAAGTGAATGCCGTGAGTATCCGCATAGCGAGCGTAGTCCAACCAATATCGTCCGCGATGCTCACCCCAACTTGGCCGTTCCAACAACCGATCGACATAGCGTTCGTAACGATCCGGGGCAGCATCGGTTACTACTTCTTCAATCTCTTCGGGCGTAGGTGGAAGGCCGGTAAGATCGAGACAAACGCGTCGCACCAACGTGCGAATATCTGCTTCCGACGCTGGCTTCAAACCTATCGTATCAAGTTTCGCTAAGATGAATCGATCGATCGAGTTCTTCGCCCAGTTCGTGTCGCGAACCACAGGTAGGTCCGCAAGCTCCGGTGCCATGAATGACCAATGCGGCTGATACTCTGCCCCCGCATCAATCCAGGCTTTCAAAAGTTTCTTTTGTTCTGATGTCAACGATTTATGCGAGCTTGGCGGCGGCATGATCTCGTCGGGATCTTCGCTCAAAATGCGACGGATCATTTCGCTTTCATCCGATTTCCCAGCGACTACAGCCCCCGCTTCGATCGCCGCGTCGCGCTGATCTAATCGCAAATCGGCCTTTCGAGAAGCGCTATCTGGACCATGACAGGCCAAGCACTGATCGGAAAGTATCGGCCGAATATCGCGGTTGAATTCGATGGGCGTGGCCAACGCTCTATCGACTTGGATCGATACTAGGCTCAACACCGAACAAGTCAGAACGATTGACGAGAAAAATGACCGGAATATTCGAATATGTGACAGTTCTAGTTTGGACATTGCCGATTTTGGGTGAGTAGGGAAATTGCATGGGCAACTTGCCAGAGTCGTTGCAATGACTTCGACAGGCGGGAATCCGAAGAATTCGCAAACGCTCGATTGCAACTCGAAGCGTTCTCGAAATCCTAAAAGATTTTTAGTCTAACATTCTAATTATCGCTTAAAACACCCGCTTTGGCAACCAAGAACCCTGGAATGCCTGGTTTCAAAGACAATCATAACCCGAAGCGTGAGCGAGGGATTACAGCCCCGTTTCGACGGGCCATCGGAAATTCCTCGCTCACGCGTCGCCTTACGAAGGTGATTGCTTCGCAAACCCTTGAATAGCGGGGTTTTCTAAGCGGGACTCACGCTAGCGCACTCCGGCTGAATGCCGCTGCACTTCTTCGAGTTCTGCGCTAATCGTTTAGATGTCTGGCGAAGAACGCATCCGCCGCTTCGATCATTTCGTCAAACCAAATTTGTTTACCAAGAAATGGATGCGGCGCGTCTTTGATAACTGTGAGATCAGAGTGGATACCCAACTTATCCATACGCTGTCGAAACATATCGGCATGCGTACTGGTGTCGTCTGTTTCGCCTGAAATGAACCAGCAGGGGGCGTCGTCGATATCGAGGTGATGCAGTGGTGAAGCGAGACGATAAATCTCTGGCCGGTCTTCCTGTGTCCCGCCAAGAAACTGTCGCCAGATCAAGCCACTCTCCTCTACGGCTGAGATTTCCTTGGTTCGCTGCGAAAGCAAATCGGTCTGCGCTCCCATCGGTACGGCCGCCTGGATTGCACTGCTAAATGGTTTATTTCCACCATCGCCCTCAAGTTCGTTTTCGCCGGCTGACGTTGCGAGCAAGGCCGTAAGGTGTCCGCCAGCGGAAAGCCCGATCGCGCCAATTTTGTCCGAATCGATGCCGAATTCCTTTGCGTTGGCCCGAAGGAACCGGACCGCTGCCTTGCAATCGTGAATCGCTGCCGGAAAAGGTGCTTCACCGCTCAAGCGATAGGAGATCGTCGCCGTGACAAACCCCCGCGCCGCGAGTGCTTGGGCGAGCTTTTCGTGACTGGCTCGATTTCCGTTCGCCCAACCGCCGCCGTGAATACCTACAATCGCAGGCAACGCACCCCATGCTTGCCGCGGTCGATAGATATCCATCTCCAGCGTGCGATCGCCATAGCGTGCATACGTTACTCCAAGTTTCGCATCGAGACTATCCAGTATCCTCTGTGAAATCTCCGTGCGGCCATCGGCGCGAGGTTTCGGTGGAGCCTCGCCTGCTGGACGAGCGTCAAGCCGCATCTCTTCCTGGAAAAGTATCGCCATGCCGCGCAGCTTCTGTGTAATGTCGCCATTGCGAACGGGGGTCGTTTCCCCGAGGTCTTTCGCCAAGTCATACAACTCAAGGCTTGGATTCAAACAGAGTTTCCAATGGAGCCAACGTACTGCGGCTAGTTCCCCTTGGCTGCCGTGATAAAAAAAAGCGTCATGGTATTCGTCGCGATTGATAATTGGCTTCCATTCGCCTGGCGGATCCCATCGGCGCCGCAGCGGGACCGACGCGTTGAGCGATTTCTGCATTCCAGGCGGAGGCACGATCTTGGTTTCACCCTTCAACAATGGACTGATATCGCGACCATCGATCACACGATTTTCAGGAATCTTGATTCCTGAAAACGTCGCAAGTGTTGGATACCAATCCATCGCGCGCACCACGGCTGACGATTCCGAGCCCGCTTGCAATCCAAGTCCTGGCCCCCAGGCGATGGCCGGCACACGAATGCCGCCCTCGTAGGTCGAAAGCTTGTTCCCGCGAATCTTCTGTTCCGGCGTACGTCCCGGCCCGCGGCCATTGTCGGAGGCATAGATGACGATCGTGTTGTCGTCGATACCCAGTCGCTTCAGCGAATCGAAGAGTCGGCCAACATTGTGATCGAGTTCCTGAATGGCGTCGCCGTATTCGCCCCAGTTTGAGCTGCCCTTGAATTCTTCGCTCACACCGAGCGGATTGTGGAGCATGGTATGAGGCAAGTAGAGGAAGAACGGACCGCCCTTGTTCTTCTCGATGAATTGAATCGCCTCGTCGGTGTAGAGCTTCGTCAATTCTGCGGGATCGGCTGGACGCTTGACGACATCGCCATTCCGCATCAAGGGCACGCCTCCCTGGTCCTCGAAATCGACAACCTCGACCGAATCAAGATTGTGTAGCAGCCCGAAATAATAATCGAAGCCCTGGTTCCAAGGCAGGAACGGCTCGTGAAATCCAAGATGCCACTTGCCGATACAAGCCGTCGCGTAACCGTTGACTTTGAATAACTCAGCAATCGTTAATTCGTCGGGATGAATGCCCGATCGCGAATCGGCGCGATGGACCCAGATTTCATTGCCAACCCGGCGCGGATAACATCCGGTCAACAGGCCAGCCCGCGAAGGGCTGCAAATCGGAGCGGCTGCGTAGTAATCGCTAAAGCGTGTTCCCTCGTTGGCCATCGCATCAATCCGCGGCGTCTTGACCTCGGACGCGCCATAGCATCCCAGATCATAGTAACCTTGATCGTCAACAAAGATAAAGACGATATTCGGAGGCTTCTCCAACGCACTCGACCGCGCCGCGAGTCCGAGCGCCAAACACAAAGCCAGAAGCGGTTGCAAACGCCCAATACAAGCGCGAAGCGCCAGCGAGTGAATCGACAAAGTGGAAAGTACCTTCGCGCGCGATGCAGAGTTGTAATAGTTTTTGTTCATGTTCGCACCTTTTGATTAACAATGCAAGCACGACGCGCAAGCGGGTGACCGCGAGTGAACGAATAAATTTGTTATCACAGCAATCCACTCGCTTGCTTGTATTATATCTCTTTCATTCTATGTTCTTTCGTTCCTGACCGTCACCTGCCTATTCACTATGCTCAGTTTAGCAAAAACGTTGCATTGGTTTCATCCTAAGAATCTCTTTGGTATGCGTGGCAAAGTCGGCGGTCTCGAATACTTTGTGATCGGGATTGTCCTGGCATCCATCAAGTACGTCGTCGAGATGTCCGTTATTGGGATAACGACAAACGAATGGTACTCGCCGCTCGATTTCGTAAATCCGTTTCTTTCTGGTCGCGAAAAATTTCTGTCGATAGGTCCGGGATGGTTGGGTTGGGGCTGGCTGATTTGGACATTTCCATTCTTTGCGGTCTGTGTACTGCTGAGCGTTCGACGATGCGTCGATGCCAATGTTTCCCCCTGGATAAGTTTCATTACATTGATCCCTATTCTGAACTTGGCAGGGATGCCGTTTCTCGCAGCAATGCCTTCGAGGGACGCACCGAACTTTGAGGTGAACCCCTATTCTGTCGCAATTGAGGTGACTGACGTCGAAATGGAGCGTCAGCCAACCCCTGACTGGGAGGCAGGGTCGATCGGTCTGATATCAGGAGCTGGCTACTTCGTTCTTACTGTCGTTTTCTGCGTTTACATTGTTGGTAGTTATGGTACGGCATTGTTCTTCGGTGCGCCCGTCGTGACTTGTGCAGCATCAGCATACTGGCTGAACCGACGCATTCAAGTTTCGATCGGGAAGACGATCGGTCATTCCATACTCATTCTCTTGATCGCGAGTATGGCTTTTCTACTAATCGGAATTGAAGGAGGCATCTGTATACTCATGGCAATGCCACTCTTCATTCCGCTTGCGATTCTCGGGGCTCTGATCGGCTACTCGATTGCTTCGGTCGAGAACCCAACGCGGCATCGTCGGACTGGCATGTTTGGCTGTCTCGCCGCCTTGCCAGTTTTAGCGATCGCGGAAACATTGTCTCAGGAGAATCCAGTACTCGAAGTTCGCTCTGAGATTGTTGTCAACGCTTCGATAGGCGACGTATGGAACCAAGTCATTGCGTTCCCAGACATTCAGTCCGAACCTCGCGGATTGTTTGCATGGGGAGTCGCCTACCCAATTCGAGCAACGATCGACGGGCATGGCGTGGGTGCGGTGCGCCATTGCGAGTTTACGACCGGCACGTTTGTCGAGCCAATCACTGGGTGGGACGAACCATATCGACTAGCTTTCGATGTTACGAGTCAACCGGAACCGATGTCGGAACTATCTCCCTATCACAGCATCCATCCACCTCACTTGAACCGATCATTCCGAAGTCTCTGCGGCGAGTTTCGTTTAATCGAGAATCTAGACGGAACGACTCGACTTCAAGGAAGCACATGGTATCAGCTCGACATCGGTCCGCGAATATATTGGAAACTGTGGACCGACCAAATCGTACATCGCATTCACGAACGCGTCTTAGATCACATCCGAAGCGAATGCGAGTCGAAAACCGAGTAGTGGAGTAAGTGAAGGTTGCAAGCTAAATGAGCTTTACGTTTCCAGTCCATCGGTTTTGCGAGAGAGGAAACTTGTTGTCTACAATGAAGCCTTAATTTCATCTATGCTAGAGAACCGAAAGTGACGAGAATAGGTAGTTCGAACATCCTCAAAAGCGAAGGATAGTTTCCACCACTGAGTGCTGGAGATCGAATGTCACGTGATGAGTTCGAACGTTGCTATGAAACCATTCCGAATGGTTTAAAGGCCGAATTAGTCGAAGGAGCTGTCTATCTCGCTATGGTTCCAGCCTCCGCTACATCGACGGCGCGAATCGTTAGGTCCTTGAACAATTCGTTCACTTTGAAATTGCCCGCTCGCGTGTCCTTGCCGTTGGTCCACAGCGGCGTGGTGCTGCCGTCGGCGTGACGGATGCGGAGGTTGTCGAGGTAGATAGTGAACGTGCCTGCTTTTCCTCCTGTGAAGACGACACCGTGTTTTCCAAGCGGACCGGGCGCGGTGCTGGCGAGGCCGATGATGCGGTGTTCCCAGACGCTCTTGCCGTCGGCGATGCCGGGTCCGCTGCTCTGATCGCGGCCGAACTGATCCACGCCGGTGCCCAATTTAAAAAGCGGGCCGAAGGGTTTTGAGTTGTTCCCTTCGAGCGTCGAGAAATACGGATGCCGCTTGGATGCGTTCGGCGAAAACGCGATATCGTATTCGATCCAATCCGTCGCGTATTGCGTGCCGTTCCAGTTCGCTAAAGAAATAGCCAGTCGATCCTTGGGCTGCGCACTTTCTGCGATGGTCACAGTAACAGCAAGCACTTCACCTTCGGGCGCCGCTGGCATGTGATACTTCGCGGGAGCGGGCTGGTGACTGTTCGCGGCACCCAGTGAACCGGACCAGGCATCCATTTTAGCTGCGAGCGACTTAACGACATCGGGGTGCGCGTCGGCGGCATTGTTCGACTCCGTTTCGTCCTGAGAGATGTCGTAAAGTTCGAAGCGATTAAAGAAGCGATGCAGCTTCCACCTGTCGGTGCGGATCGCGTCTTCGTCCCGCCAGACCCAGTAGTAGCTCTCAACAGGGCTCGGCTTGCGGTCACGCAAAGCAGGCCAAACGTTTTTCCCATCGAGCGGTCGAGAGGCCGGCATCGCCGAACCGGTCATGTCGATAAGGGTAGGATAGAGATCGAGTGCTCCACACAGTCCGTTCCATTGGCTACCCCCGACGAGCTCGCCTTGCGGCCAATGGACCACCGTCGGCAATCGTACTCCTCCTTCGTAAATCGAGTGCTTGGCTCCGCGAAGCGGCAAGCTGCTGCCGGCCTCCATGGCACCGTTGTCGCTGGTGAACACAACGATTGTGTTCTCTCGAAGTTTTAACCGATCCAGTTCGTCGAGGATGGCTGCGACGTTCTTGTCGAGCGCATGCAGCATGGCGGCGTGCGTGTGTTTCTCATCAGCGGTGGTGCTCTCCTTAGCCGCCGGCAACTTTGCCGCAGCATCGGCATTCAACGCTGCGAGATCATTCGGCTTGGCCTGCAACGGTGCGTGTACCAAGTGGAATGGCACGTAGCAGAAGAAAGGTTGCTGGTTGTTGTCTGCGATGAACTCGACCGCGCGCAGCGTGACGATATCGTCGGTGTATCCTTCGTCGTGGGGTAGGAATTGACGGTTATGCCACCAGCTCACCGGGCCGCGACCTTGCACGGTGCGGCGCGTGAAATAATCGGCACCGCCACCATAGTAGACCCAGGCTTCATCGAAGCCGTGAGCGTTGGCACCGTGCCCGCCTTTAAATTGCTTGTTCGGGGCGTCGCGGTAGGCTTCGGCGAATGCGGCGCGAAATTCCGGCGTATCAGGATCGTCGCCGCTGTGCCACTTGCCGAACACGCCAGTACGGTAGCCATTTGACTTAAAGCCTTCGGCGATGGTCGACTCTTCCAACTCGAGTTCGCCACCGACTTCTGGCCCCGTTCCGACACGAAATGGATGTCGACCCGTAAGCAACATGGCCCGCGTCGGCGAGCAAACGCACCAACCCATGAACTGCGCTAGCTCGACGCCTTCACGAAAGAGGCGATCGATGTTGGGCGTAGGGACCCCGCCGCCGTGAGCACTGATATCTCCCCAGCCAACATCATCGGCTAACATCAAAACGACATTCGGTCGCGATTGAGCGTACAGCGTCGCTGCCGTCATCGATGTGGTGATAGCGAATATTGCGAAAACGAACGATGCATTTCGAATCATGAATTAGTTCTCCGGTTTGAATGTGATTTACACATCAGTAAGTGAGCCGATGGCGCTAGTCACGGGCGTATTATGTTAGCGTTTCCACCGTGAGGCCCGCGGCTAGCGCCGACGGCTCACATATTCCTCCAACGATCCTAAACCTTTAATTGTCACCAACAACTTTGGATTGTCGAATAAGCTGATCGCCACCGTTGTCTCACAAAATTCGTACTCGTACTCAATGAAATGATACTCGTACTCGATCCGTCAGCTATCACGACTTCAAGAACGAGTATACTAGCCTTGGGCCTTACGCGATTGTAAAGGTCCAATGACGCTCGCGGCTAACGCCATCGGCTCACTAATTGAACAGTATCGCGTTTAAGATTACAGAGAGGAAAAGAGAGGAATGCAAAGAGTCAAAAAGTTGAAAGCTAAGCAACGCGATGAATTACTCAAAGCATTGATGGCCCGTTTTGAGAAAAATATGAATCGCCATAAAGGTCTTGAATGGGCTAAGGTACAAGCAAAGCTCGAAGCAATTTCGGATAAACTGTGGTCGCTCAATGAAATGGAAAGAACCGGCGGTGAGCCAGATGTGGTTGGCTACGATAAAAAAGCGGGCGAATTCGTTTTTTATGATTGTTCCGCGGAAAGCCCCACAGGTCGCCGAAGTGTTTGTTACGACCGCGAGGGTCTCGAGTCAAGGAAAGAACACACCCCGGAAGATAGCGCAATCGATTTGGCTGCTGCCATGGGCATTGAGCTTTTAACGGAAAAGCAATATCGAGATTTACAGAAGCTTGGAGATTTCGATACGAAGACGTCGAGCTGGGTGGAAACACCTTCTGATATTAGAAAACTTGGCGGCGCTCTCTTTTGCGATCGCCGCTACGACCATGTCTTCGTGTATCACAACGGGGCGCAATCTTACTATGGTGCCAGAGCGTTCCGGGGATCGCTCAGGGTCTAAATCGAGTTAATGAAATTAACCTCGAGCAGCGTTCCCTATTGGGGCCGCCACCATTGGTCGAGTTTCGTTCGAAGCTGAGAAACTTGCGCGGGCATGGTGTCGGCCAGATTCGTTGTCTCGTGCGGGTCTTTAGCGAGATCGTAAAGTTCGACAACGGCTGTCGGTTCGTTCGTAGGATCGGGAACGATCAATTTAGAGTAACCATCGATCGTCCATCGCCATCGCAAACTCTTAGCAGGATCGCTGAGATCAACGGAGTTGTGTGTAAAGCACTCGCCGTAGATTTCTTTACGAGCTGCGACTTGCGAAGCGTCGAGCAAGTCGATACCCGGAACGGCTGGCGTCGCAGGCGGCATACCAAGAGCTTTTAACAGTGTCGGCATGAAATCGATCGACTGGGCGAGTTCATCGGACATACGTGGTTCAACATGTCCGGGCCAGCGGATCATGATCGGCGAACGCAAACCGCCATCGTATTGAGACTGCTTCGACTTTGGAGCATAGTTCTGACCATCGGATTTTTGAAGCCAACCATTGTCGGAGACGTAGACCACGATCGTATTGTTGGCCACGCCCTGTTGATCGAGCTGGCCAAGTAACTCGCCGATAGTTTCATCGAACCACTCGATCATCGCCCAGTATTTGGCGATGTGCTCAGAACTTGTTTGACTCATGTACTTGTCGAGTAGTCGCTGAGGAGGCGTGTGGGGCGTATGGGGTAAGAGCGGAGCGTACCAAACGAAAAAAGGTTTGCTTTCGGATTTTGAAAGAGACATGATATCTTGGATTGGCTGCATCGTTTTTCTTCCGATGTCCAAACCTTCGTCGCCATGCCGACCGCCCTTGGTCATTCCGTGCGTAAAACCACCGTGACTGAAGTGTCCTTGCCACCATTTTCCGGTCTGCAAACAAAGGTAACCTTGCGATGCCAAAAGCCTTGGCAGCGTTGGGACTTCTTCCATATACCGGTTCATGATCTCGCGGCCTTCCAAAAAAGCCGCCGATTTTTGAAACGTCGCGTTGGTGCCCCCGCGAGGTACAGGAGGATCGTTGCTGGTTACCTTGTGTTGATGCGGATATCGACCGGTAATAATACTAGCCAAACTAGGGCAACATAAACTCGATGGGACATAGCCTCGACGGAATGTCAGGCTTTCCCTCGCCAGGCGATCAAGATTCGGGGTTTGAATCGTCGGATGCCCCATAAAACCATAGTCGGTCCACGCATGATCGTCGGAGATAATCATGACGACGTTCGGTGGAGTCGCTCCGAACAAGCACGCTGAAGACAAAAGCAAACAAAGTAACGAAAGTATTCGAGTCATCATGTGGGAAATTGCGCGTTGAGGGTGGAATTAAGCCAGAACCAATATTCTATCGTTCGTAGTTCCGCTTTCAGGCGGCAATTTGATTTGCAAGCCCGCCTTCAGGCAAAACGAAAACACTAACGATAGAGAGCAAAGTATTGATCGACCGCCTCGGCCATTGTACCCGATGCGCAACCGAGGAAATTGGTTATTTTCAAACTTGCCGGACTAAGCATACTAGAATTGTTTCCGACCGATGGGCGGGGCGCTGATAAAGGCGGCGGTTGCGACGCATTTCCGAGAAGACGTGCCGGCGGCGACGGCACCATAGCATTGCTAAGAACAGCAGTGGCCGGTGGGCTGGCAACGAAATTGCTCGACATCAAACTTGGGCTAAAAATAGCCGTCGTCGGAATTAAAAATCCAGACAGGCTTACCGGTGGGCTCGATGTCGACAAGAGCTGAAGGCTTACCGGAGCCGTGAACAACCGGAGCGCGCGACTCGTTCTATTTTGATTGACGATAGCCAAATCGATTGGATCGACGCGTCCGTCCTTATTGACGTCATAGATATTGGATGCGGGTACGGCGTTGGAAAAACTCCGCCTTAGGCTTGCGTAATCGATATTGTCGACACTTACTGTAACCGGCGAGCCAAGATTGCCAACGTTCATGTCTGCGACGGCGTTTCCGAAATAGAACGTATCGCTAAGATCAAGTCCCGTGTTGGCGTTGGCAAGCAATGTGATTCGCAGCCACGTATTTCGAATGGCTTCGTTGGCGAACTCGATTTTGATTCGCGTCGATCCATTGAGCCCACCACCGGGGATCAGCGATACCGTTGGCACGGCTGATGTGGCAAGGAAGCCTGACACACTGATTCCGTTCCAAGTTGCAAAGCGAAGGTCGGCAACGGTCGTCCCAGCACCCAAACCCGCGACGTCGATAACCAAACCATTCAATCCATTGCGATAGTTCGTATAGTTACTGATCGCGGCGATTCCCCCCGGCAGCAAAGCGGTTTTCAGTGGATCGATCGCGTTGACGGGATTGCCAGTTCCATTGCCGTAGCTGGTTGCGGTTGCCCGATTGTAGAACACTTGACGATTCACGACGGTCACTGCCGCGGAGATCGTAAAGGTAACACTCGACGATTCACCAAAGATATCGGTTGCCGTAATTTGAACGACTTGATTGGTAAGTCTCGATGTTGGCGTAAAACTCCAGTTCCACGTACCATTCGAATTGCGAAGGATATTTCCCACAGAAGCCGAGAGCTGAACGGTGTCTCGGTCGATATCATTCCAGGTACCAGTGTTGACGAACTGTGATCCAACGGCACCGCTCACCGATGCGTTGGTTTGCGTCAACGTTGGAATATTATTCAATGCTAACCGCATGAGTTCGGTACCAAAGCGACGTCCGGCATTCGCGCTAAAGTATAGAACGCTGTTGAAATTCGTTAGGTACTGTGGCGACGAGCTATCGACGCCCGGCAAAATTTCGTTGTTGTTATCTTCACCAGGAATCGGAATGGCGATTCCAGAACTGTTGATAGTGAACAGATCTTGTCCACGGTTGGAATCTGTTGCCGTAAAGTATGCTGTTCCTGCAACCTCGGTGATACTTGCAGGGTAGGAACCGACCGATCCGGGAGTTAATCCGCCACCGGGTATACTGTCTTCAACGAGTTCGGCAACACCCGAGCTAGTGACTCGCCAAAGTTCGAAGCCATTGGTTCCATCATTGGCTTGGAAGTAGAGCACACCATTTACATTGGTCATATTGGTTGGTGACGAGCCACCGGCTCCTGGTCGTATTCCACCGCCAGGCACCGCATCTTCAACGAGCTCTGCGTCTCGCGATGCGTTGATGCGCCACAGTTCGTAGCCATTCAAAAGATTATTGGCTATGAAATAAATTGTGCCGCTGACATTCACAAACTCGCGAGGATTCGAACCAGCTAAGCCTGGGTTAATGTCGGTTCCTGTGCTGCTGACGTTGACTCTCTCTGCAATTCCCGACGACGTTACTCGCCAGAGTTCGACGCCAGTGGTACCGTCGTTGGCTTGGAAATAAAGCGTGCCATTGAGGGTCCTGAGAAACTCGGGGTAGGAACTAAATTGCGGACTGATTCCTCCCAATGGAATACTGTCTTCGACCAATTCGGCGATACGGCTTGCAGGGACCCGCCAAAGCTCGCGACCGCTCGTTCCATCGTTGGCTTGGAAGTAAAGCGTGCCATTGTAGTTAGTGAGTTCTTTAGGCGAGGAGCTATAATTGCTGGGATAGATTCCGCCGCCCGAAACAGAGTCTTCGACGAGCTCGGCAATTCCACTTCCGTTCACCGTCCAAAGTTCTTCGCCCGTAGCCGTATTCGACGCAGTAAAGTATAGCGTCCCATTTACATTGATAAGTAAATTCGGGTTCGAACTAGCCGAGTCAGGATTCAATCCACCTCCTGACACGGCATCTTCGACCAGTTCAGCAGCGCCTGACGCATTGACTCGCCAAAGTTCATTGCCATTGGTACTATCGGCGGCGACGAAATAAAGTATTCCATTGACATTGGTAAGTAGGCTGGTGCGAGGAGTCATCGGGCCTGCGTCCTGCCCGCTTGTTGCCAGTTTATCGACAACAAGTTCGGCCATTCCCGAAGGGAGGATCCTCCAAAATCCAGTCCCCGTATCCGTATCAGCGCTAAAGTAGACGACACCGTTCACGTTCGTCAGGTCTCTCGGATTCGAGTTTTTTGCTCCAGCTCGAATTCCGCCACCGCCGAAGGTCACTCCAACAATTTCCGCAACGCCCGAATTGTTTAATCGCCATAACTCGGTTCCGTTGGTCCCATCGGATGCCACAAAGTAGAGCGTTCCATTGATAAGGACTAGATTCTTGGCGAGCGAACTAGCCGAGCTATCGTTGATCCCAGCACCGTTGGCCGCCAATTGAACTTGCGTTGCTTGAACGTTCAGTCCTGGCGAAGCGGTAATGGACCACAACTCGACGCCGTGTGTTCCATCGTTAGCCCTGAAATACAATTTGTCGTCGACGATCGAAAGATTGGACGGATTCGAGTCGGCGGCACCGGGATTGATTCCATCGCCTGGTACCGATCGATAGACAACTGCCGCTTGATTCGGAGAAACGGCTTGCCATAATTCGGTACCTTGAGCGGAGCTACGGGCCACGAAGAAGGCATTTCCATTGAAAGAAATAATTTGAGAAGGCGATGAACTTTCGGTACCTGGGGCAATGCCACCAAAATTCGGCGACGATTCGACGATCATTGCTGGTGAAATTGAATCTTGAACGGTCCAAAGCTCTTCCCCACGCGTTCCATCGTTGGCGGAAAAATAGAGCCGACTTTGAACAGCCGTTAGATTTTTGAGATTTGAACCGGCTGTACCTGGCGCAATATCCGCGACCAATTCTGCATTCCCTGTACTGGCAATTCGCCACAACTCGTAGCCGACGCTATCGTTCTTGGCGCGAAAATAGAGCTTGCCGGCGACGTTGGCCAATGAGGAGGGAGCTGAACTTGCCGAACCTGGATTGATCCCGCCACCAACTCCCGCTTCGACTACTTGTGCGATTCCACCGGCACCAATTCGCCATAGCTCTGCACCTACGGTATCGTTCGAAGCTTGGAAGTATAAAGTACCACCGCTTTCGGTTAAGTAGCTCGGGTAGCTGCTGCCTGATCCGATCGCAATTCCATCACCTGGAACGGAGTCCTCAACTAACGACGCAATGCCGGTCGGTTCGACGCGCCAAAGTTCAGTCCCTTCTGTGTCGTTGTAGGCCGCAAAATAGAGCGAACCATTGAAGTTGGTTAATTTGCTCGGATAGGAGTCTTGAAATCCTGGGGCGATACCGCCGCCTGGGATATTGTCTTCAACCATCCCCGCAATCCCAGATGCGTTGACACGCCACACTTCGCTGCCATTGGAACCGTCGTTTGCTCTGAAGAATAATTGCCCATTGACATTGGTAAGGTAGCTAGGATCCGATCCGGGAAATCCGGGACGAATTCCGATTCCAGGACCGGTACTTTGAACGATCGAGGCGACACCTGCGCTGTTGACTTTCCATAGCTCTCGTCCATTGCTTCCATCGGTTGCAGCAAAGTAAAGATTCGATCCGACGACGGTCAGGTCGGTGGGGTCGGAATTGCCATCGCCGGGGCTCAGTCCGCCTGCCGAAGCACCAGCAACCATCGTCGCGATGCCGCTGCCATTCACTGACCATAGCTCAGAGCCATTCACTCCATCGTTTGCAACAAAAAATAATGTCCCAGCAATGTTAGTCAGATATCGCGGAGATGAACTGTTGATTCCGGGCGCGATTCCACCTCCAGGAACGCTGTCTTCCACCATTTCAACCTGGCCCGTCACTGGAGAGATTCGCCAAAGTTCAAATCCGTTTTGACCATCGTCGGCCGAGAAGTAGCCCGAAGTCAAAAAAAACGGACTCGTAGGTATGACCATGGTAACTGGAACGACCATCGACGGATTTGAAGAGAGGTCTCCGTTATTGATGCCGGCCAGCGGTACACTATCTTCAACAACGCGGCCAACGACCGCCAAGAGCCGTCGCTCCTCTAGACCTTCAAAGAGGAGTTTGCGATTAGCATGTTGTTTCGATGTGCGAACCCGTTGATTGCTCGTGCTAGAATTTCGACGAGTCGAACCAGAAAAGATCAGTCGACTCAGCAGACTTGTCAATGCAAACTCCCAGCGATTAGATACTGAATTCGACTACTATCTAGGCTAACCAGCGGTAGCCCCTAAGTCAAATCGCCGGCGTATAGGTGGCGTAAGCTTCCAGCTTGCGTCCTCTATCTCTTCAACTTCAACTGTCGCAAGTTGCGTATTTGCTGCAATAGTGAGCCGCCGGCGTTAGCCGCGGGCCGCTGAAGCACTGTGTTTTCTGGTCAAGGGCCCGACGCTAGATCGTTCGGCTCACAACTTGGAGATACCGCGATGCCTATCACCACGCATTTCTACTATATAGGACCTCGCCAAAAAGGAAAACCGCCCGAACGAGGGGCATTTTTAGCAACTGTTACCAACCTGAACGACTAAAACCCGACGAATTACCGCCTGATGACGAGGATGAAGACCCTGACGACGAAGAAGAAGACCTCGACGAAGAAGATGAACCTCCGAATCCGCCGCCTCCTCCGAATCCGCCGCTTCCAAAAAAGTCGCTGATCCCGCCGCCAAAGTCACGGCTAGAACTTTTGGGACGCCTAGCCGCCTCGCGGGCTCGACGCGCCATTTCAGCCGCTCGCGATTCTTCCATCCGACGTCGAGCGATCTCGCGTTCGGCTTGCATGATGGCCGAAAGAGCTGCCGAAGCCGCAATCCGACTGAGTTCTAAAACCGTCTGGTAGTTGCCCGACTGAAGTCCGACCCGGGCTCGTTCTAAATCGCTGACCCCTGGCGATCCAAGGACTCGCGATCCCCACGCGCCTGACCATTGTTCGGCCTTAAAGACATTTTGCGATGCTTGCTGGAACGCCTGAAGTGCTTGACTAGCAACTTGCAACTCATTGCTTAGTTTTTCCGAGGCTTGTGAAATATCCGAATGTAACTGAGAAGCTTGATCGTCCACCGATTCCCAATCACCGTGCGAGGCTCGCAAGGCTTGCCGAATCGAAGCAAGTTGTTGCGACTGCTGCGTTATTCGCTGATTGAGTTGCACGGTCAATGGACTATCGGAGATTCCATCGCTCTGTGACTGCTGTATAAATTGTCTGGCCACTTCCAATTGCCGTTCAGCTCCCGAGACGGCACGTCCGGCTTCCGCATATCCTTGCCGATCTGCGATGATTCGCGATTGCATTTCTTCCAATCGAGCCATGGCCGATCCGATGACTTTGCCAGATTCGAACGGATTGGCGGCTACATTGGCCGTATCGAGTTCCTGTCGATTCATTCGAATACTTGCTGACACCTGTTCAAGTGCAGCCAACGTTTTTCCGGAAACCGTCGGATCTTCGACTTCTTTTTCGAGGCGTCTCAACAAGGCCTCGCATCGCTCCTGAACACTCACGTTCTCTCGCGATTGCATTTCGAGTTTCTCAAGATGCTCGGTTACGTACTGCAACATTCCATGGGCTCTCATCAGTTTCAAATCAGCTTCTTCCAATTGATTCGCCGACTTCAATACGCTCCCCTGACGATGCTCGCCGTCGGAAAGGTCGAGCAGCCGTTGGATTTCTTGAGCAGCGGATACTGTCTCGTCGATCAAGTCGTCAGCCGGCCTTGCCCCCGGAAGGATATCGAAGGGCTTCGATGATTCCTCGGCAGGTTCTTGCTTTGAGATTTCCGCCGCTAGCTTTCCGCGCGACGGCATGGAAATTTGAGGCGACACGACTTCCGAGTAATGGATGACCAACGCGGCCGCCGCATAGGCTTGCTTGGCTCGAACGACGGCTTGAGAAAGCTGGCTTGAACGGGCGCGAAGGTTCTCCAACGACTGACTATTCGATAGCCGAACTTTGTTAAACGACTCGACGGCTGTCTTGGATTCTCGCAAAATCGCGTCGGCACGATTCAATTCCGAACGCATCGTATCGATGGCAGCGGCTGCTGCTTCGAATCGCCCTTGAACCAGCATCGTCTTAGCGGCTTCGACGTTGTCTCGGGCTTGAGCGAGGCTATCATCGGGATCACAATCCAATTCTCGCAACATCGATTCACTCGGAAGTTGCATGGCCTGTCCCAAATCGGCACGGGCCTTGCGAATGTTTTCTTCCAAAGTTGAAAGACTGGGTCGATGCTCCGTTTGTATCGCCTTGGCTAACTCGACGCAGCTCAATGCGTTGTTATTCAAATTCTCAATCACTTCCGAGACTTCTTTTATTTCGGTCGCTACCGATTGCTTGGCTGCCAGCTCGATAAGCTGGTCAGCTCGATGGGCGATTGCGGTCAAAGCCGAATCGATCCAATTCGATGCGTAACCAAATCCCTTCAGTTCTTCGGCGGTTTGTCGAAGTTTTGGAAAAATATCTCGACGGGTGGCTTCTAACTCGTTCGACAGTTGGTCAGCCTCAGTGAGTTTTCGTGCGGCATTCGGAATCGGACCTTCACATGCTTGTACCGCGTCGAATGTCGAAAGTTGATCGGCAGATGCTAAGTCCTCTTGAATCGACGGCAGCAAGATTTCGACGAATTTTGGAATTCCAAAATATCCATCTTGCTTTGCGGCGAACGTCAGTCGTAACTCTCGTTGCGTTGCCTCTTCGAGCTTTTCGTGCAATTGTTGGAGCGATTCATGTACGGTGGATAGACTGTCCTCAATGGTCGTCAGCGACGCTTGTGCTTCCACGCCGCGTTGCTTAAAAGCTTGAAATACCGCTTCGAAGGTCATGGCAATCTCGTCCGGCAGCTCCGCATCGGATCGTGTTTGGCCTTTGCCCGTTTCGCCTTTGCCCGTTTCGCCTTTGCCCGTTTCGCCTTGGTCGGCTGCTGCTGCAATTTGATCTCGAAGAACCCAAGGTAGCCCGCCGCGTTTGCTAAATCGAAGCGGCGTTCCGCTAAGATGGTTTACGCCGCGCTGGTATCGGAAACTACTGATCAGATTTATCAGCTTGCCGAAAATATTCTTTGGAGAGATCCAATCGCGAGCTTCTTCCATGACACGATTGACTTCCTTGGACATGACAAAAAGATCGTCGACCGATTCCAGTGCTGCTTCGCTCACAATGCGTGTCCGACCGGTATAACCGCGATCGTCGATTTTTTCACGCGAGCCGATTATCTCTCGGTTTCGCTGAAAGAGCTGATCGATATGATCGGTTTCTTTTCGCACCGATTGCTCGCGTTCGAGAAACATTTTTTTGGCTTCTACCATTGCTGGTCGACGCTGTCGATTTAGGTACCCTAAAAAACTCGCCAATATGGCCGCAAGAATTCCTAACATGGCATACACGGTTCGCAACACCCACATTCGAAGCAACCGTGCTTGCTCGATTTTTTGGTTGACCTCCGCAATCCGCTGATTCTCTTGCTCGATCGCATTGTTTGCCTGACTGAGTCGTACTTCCGCTTGAGCGATCAGACTAGCGACGTCCAACTGCCCGTCGTCAGCTTTCAATTTCGCTTCGCTGAGAATTTTTCGAGTTTGCTCGATGAAAGGATTCGCGATGCCGTTCGGGTCTTTGTTCAGCGCGAGTATCCGGCTTTCCAGCTTTGCTGATTGCTCTGTTAAGTCTCCTGCAGACGCGAAAGCGTTCAGAAAGCGAGCGATCTCGTCGGCGACTTTGGCGAGGCTCTGTTCATTGGCACGGGTGAACTCGGGCGTCAATTGCGATTCGATTTCCTCTAACGCACTTCTCCATTGTTTGATAGTTGGCTGGGTGAGGGGTCCGGTTGCCGAAGGATGCGCGGCGAGTATGTCTTGAGCGTTCTTTTCAACATCTTGAATCGAAGTGCGTGTCGTTTCTATCCCCGCTTTAAGGAATTCGATGCCGCGTTTTTGCTCGTCGGCTGCTCGTCTTGCTGCGCTCGCTTCGGCTTGAATTGCGTTATCGAGTCGACGGTTGATCGATTGGACGGTGTCTTTGACGGCATCGATAATTCGACCACCCGAACGCATCGCGCGAAAGGCCGGTTGGTCCAGCTCGCCGATCCAGTGCGACTGTCCAAGCCCGCGTCGATCCTGGGCATCGGACGCAAAATAACTAAACTTCCGTTCGCGAAGGAACAGCACAAATATCGCGCCGTCTTTTTCCTTTGTAGTGGAATGTTCCAATGCGCCAAAACCGGTGCGATTGCTCAGTCCATATCCGAGTGCATGCTCGACCGCGTCCATGTCGGAATAGGTTCGACCGTCGCTGGCTTGAAAGGACTCGCCTGAGGCACTTTGCAACAAGACAATCGTCCAGTGTGGTCCGTTCGCAGCAAGCCAATGCTGTAAAACGACAAGCTGCTGTGTACCGACCCCAATCTCGCCTTTGATAAAAAGATGACGCTCGACGGACCATGCTTGAATTACTTCATTGACCGATTCGATCGCGATCGGTCCCACGTCGAGCCTCTGGCGTTGCGAGAGTGCAAGCTGGCCTGTACCTACAAAACCCGCCAAAACGGCAACGAGCCAAAACGATCGATAAATCACCGTGAACAAGACCAAGCTCCTCGATAAACAAAAAACGCTATGTCGACTCGTCGCCCATTGTACCCTGAACTGATAACGACTTAGAAATATTTGTAAAACTGATCGCAAATGACGATTCTTTATGACATACCGCGATAGAACTGATCTAGACTCTTTAGCTATCGAATAGGTAATAGATTGTTCAATGAAGTTGCTTGTCTTAGTTGCTTGTCCTAATCGAAAACGGGTCGCTCCGTTTCCACGTCCACAGTCCGAGCTATAAACAATGATTCAAAGTACGATTCGAGGCGTTCGACTAGCCACCATTTTGCTGTGTGGCTATTGGTGTTTGCTTTTCATCGCAACCCACCTTCCGAAGTCGGTCGTCGTTTCGTTCCGCTATTCCGATAAGTTGCTGCATTTCACGGCCTATGCGGGTTTGGCATTTTTGCTGGCCTGGGCGCTGCCGACGGTCCCGAAACACAAGCGATTGAACATCCTTATGGCTGGCTTCTTGGCGATCTCGTATGGCGTTATGGATGAGATCTCGCAGACGCCGGTCGGTCGACAAGCCGATATCATGGATTGGGTTGCAGACTCGTGCGGTGCGATTGTCGGTCTGACGTTTTATGCGATCCTTCGATGGCAAATCGTCAAGCGCGGCAGATCTCGGCAAGCTCCGTCGACCACGACTCTAGAAGCGCTGCAGGTGTAACGTTGCGATCGACGTCGCCTTGCGCTGCGACGCATATCTCTAAAGCCCGATTGGCCACTGAAATCGGCAGCCCAAGCTTTGCTTCTTCACCATCGAAGAGCGATCGAACGTGCCCCGCTTGTTGATAGATAATAGAGCGATAGAACTCGATCGCGATGGAAAAGATCGTTTTCAATCGAGCTCTTCGAAGGGCGCCTTCTTTACCTGCCGATTCAATGTTGGCGACAATCGCTTTGGACATCGCAATAAAATCGAACGGACGTTCCGCGAGTTTCGCTCGAATTTCGGCGCGGAATTCTCGCAGATCATTGTCGAGAAAGGCTTGAGCTCGAGCATACGAACCGTCGGCTAACTTGGCGATCGCATCAGCCGTCGCTTTGTTGTCCACCAATCCGTTTCGAATCAAGAGCGTCGAGATGACATCGCTGGAAAGACCTTGAAAGCGAACGATTTGCGAGCGAGAACGAATGGTGGAAAGCTGGCGCTGTTCGTTCGAGCTGATTAAGAAAATAGCAGCCCCAACCGGTGGCTCTTCCAGCGTCTTAAGCATACTATTGGCGGCTTCAACGTGAATCGTATCGGCGTCGTCGATGATCGCGATGCGTCGTTGGCCATGATACGGTTTCATGTGCAGTTCATAGCACAAGCCTTCGCGCAGCCGGTTCTCTCTCGACCCGACCAACAATTCGATCGACAGGCTAGAGGCTTCGGGCGGTTTGCAAACCTGCAAGAGATCGGGATGCGTATCGGCGTCAATCTGCACGCAACTTTCGCACGACTGGCAGGGATCAAGCGATCCTGAATCGCGATTGGGACAAAGCAAGGCTTTGGCGATCAAACGCGAGAAGGTTCGCTTTCCGCAACCATCGGGACCCACCATCAGAAAGGTGCTGGCCAAGCGATTCTGACGAATCGCCTGCTGAAACCATTTTTTTTGTTTTAGATGCCCTTGATAATCTCGCCATAACATGATGGCACAGATTGTAGCAAACGCCAACCAGATTTGGGACTAGCAAATTAGAACTGGATTTCCACACCGCCGGTTGCACCATGGAAAAAGACGATATCGGAAGCACGATAGTTCAGCCCGGTGCTCGGATTAATCGGCACATAGCGTTGATCCGATACCGTGGCAATTCCCGCAAGTATCCAGGCTTCATAACCAGCCCTTACGATGACGTGAGGAAGAATTCGGTAACGTGCCAATGCCTTGTACTCGATCATTCCTGCCACGTCGGTATCTCTGGTGCGAGTATTGATTAAGAACGAGGCGTCATTGACCAGGAGTGTTTCTCCCTTGTTGAAGTTTGCGAAGATCCCAACGCGAGTAGAAGATCCTAAAGCGAGCCGCTGGCCAAACGGTTTGTAGATATCCGCACCGACTTGCCCGCCAAGCAAGAAGTTGCTCGTTTTCGTTCGCAAGTATCCCAAGCTAAGATCGGAATCAACGGTATCAAACAAGTACGATTCGTTGTAGTTGAATCCGCGAATCCCAATCAAGGTGCTCATGATATCCCAAGCAAACCAGCGACGATTCAATTCGTAGCTTTGCATGTAAATCTGTTCTAGTTGGATATGGCGATTCGAGCCATTAAAGGTGTCGATTTGATCCGGAGTGTAGCCGAACCCGGTTGTGAGAATACTATTGAGACCACCAGCACTGTTTTGATCGATTCGCTGCCGAGACCATCGAAGTGGCCCAGTAAAGACGGCTTCAACTCCATCGGTACAGTCAAACATCTGCCCAATGGTAATGCGGTGACTGAAATCGAAATCGAAATCGCTGAGGAATCTACCTTGCGAAAGACTAAACGATTGATCGGCCTTTTTCTTTATGTAAATCGAATCATAGCTTACATAGAATGAATGGCAGTTTTCTGGACAGCAAGGATTGCTGTTGCCGTAACCGGTGGATCCATAGCCACTGTAGGAACTTCCACCTCCGACATGCGAACTTGGAACATACTCACTCTGCATATTCGAGTAGCCCGATCCGAACATCTGATTTGCATTGGTCGAGATAAAATCACCAGCCGGTACTTGGCCAGTAACTCGATCTTCGCCTTCTGAAACGCTGATGATCGTGCCTTCATCGGTATTTCCCAATTGGATCTGTCCGTCTGATAGCTGCCGACTAATGACGCCTCCTTGTCCGGATGCCAAGGCGTTATAGGTGGGGTCGGTCCCCCGAGCGACTGTCTCGAATGTCGAGTAACCGTATTGAGCGGTGTCGTCGAGCACCGACGTCACGGCCGGAGCATACGATTGCGACATTACTGGTTGGCTAACAACAGCCGACAAACAGCTCGCTAAAACCGTGGCGAATACGGACCCGCGACGACGATTCACGGTGGATCGCAAAACGTCACTGTTCGAGTCTAAGATCTGAATGTTTTTTGAATGACGCATGTTGGCCGCTCCCTAATCGTTGAGCACTGGGTAATTAGCAGTAGTGGTTTGCAGGGAAATAAACTTGGAGTGATTTGATGACGGAAAAAATGTTACTTAAAAATCGTTGACATGGAAGTTTTTAATTTGAATGCACGGCAATACGATCCTGGACGGGAACAAGAAATAACTTCCGAACCAGCGATGCGATTTGTTTCGCTTGCTCCTCGGAACGCGTTATTCCAAATACCGTGATGGAACCATTATCAGTTGGCTTGATGGCTATTCGTGACGTAGGATAAAGCTCAGCAATTGACTTGATCGCCTCTTCGATGCTCGTAGCTCGTTTGACCGTCGGTGCCGACCAAGCTTCGCTGACGGTGATATCGATCAACCGAGGAGGGTTGCGTCGATTCGCCTCAGATGTCATCCAGACCCGAAGTCGTGTTGTACCGCATCCAATGCCCAACAACATGATTCCATCCGACTCGTATACCATCGCTTTGCAAATCGATTCGTCCTCGATTGCAATTTTTTCGATCGATCCGTCCATATTGACGTTTCGAGTATTTCGGTAGGTCACATGAACTGCCATCGGACCTTCGTCGGATGCTCGACCGGTCGAAGGCAAATCAGCATTCTGAGTTTGAGACTCTGGTTCGATGACTTTTTCGACGACTTTATGGTTTTCTACTTCGACATTGTTTCGGTATCGACTCGCATCGCTTGTGGTGGAAACAGCAATGGCGACAACCTTCGGCGAGAAGCGTGTTGACTCTCGATCGACGATAGGCGAATGATCTGCGATCGCGTCGACCGGAGCAGGCGTTACTGCGCCTGATGAAACTGCATCTGATGAAACGACCTCTAAAGGTGAGCCGTCGGCGCTAGCCTCGGCCGTTTTCGTTGGAGTGTGCTCGCGGGAAGAGACCGCGGCTAGCGCCGTCGGCTCAGTGGTTATCTGGCTAGCCTCAGTTTCTTTTCGAGCCAAGGTCATGCTTGGAATTCGCACAACATTCGGTGCCCGTGAGTCATCGGCTTTTGCAGGCTCGTCGACTTTCGCGATTTTCGACTCTTCGACCAGACTGGTCTTGATCTCGCCAACCAGTACCGCCGGCGTATTCACGGACTGTTGGATTGCCGCTAACGCGTTCAGAACAGCATCTTGCGCTTCGACGTTTTTTTCCGGTATGACGACGCGAGGCAAGGAAACACTGCCGACCGAATTCATCTCGATCTTAACCGAACCCTTTTTTGACTCGCTCGTCGATAGAACTTCTGATTCGATTTGCGCCAACGTGGGCGGTATTTCAACTCCCGTACTATTGGGGACGCTCAGGAACGTTGGAGAATTGAAGGTCACTGTTCCGATCGGCGCCGGAACACTTGGAGTTTCAGCACATCCTTCCGAGCACTTACCGTGTTCGACTACAAGGGTCGCCACCGCTGAGACTTGCGGCGCGTCCAATGAGACTTGCGGCGTACTCGATGTAGCTTGCTCGATAGCATTCAAACCGATCAACTTCACGAAAGATGCACTTTTCGCGCAGACAGTCTTCGAACCGATCGTTGGCATAGCCCAGTTTTCAGCTCGCAAAGCTCCGTTGTTGATCTCAACCAACGACGCGGCGAACAAAAGAACGGCATAAATCTGTCGTTTTCTTTTGCAGCGTGCATTTTTGAGTCGAGCACTCGGGCTTTCGTTCATTGGTCGCATCCTGTTTGCATTGAAGCTACATGAGGATCAACGGTGAGAATTGCCCAATTGGAATCAGGCGTCCACTTTCCCTATGATCTCTCACGGAAAGTATCGGATGGAGGATTGTGCCGAGTTTAACGATTCTTCCAGAGGTAACGAATAGAACGATAAATCGAGAGTGGATTCTAAGTTTGATCGAGCTGCATAAGCTCTTCAAGCCAGACGCGAATCTCGTTATCGTATTCGCTAGCTAAATTGCTGAGGACCAATTGGCGATGAAAGCGAGCCGCACCATCTTCGAGAAGCTCGGCTGCCTCGGCGCTTGGAAAGCGACGATTCGGGTCGGGAGCGATCATGCCGCGACAGAAATTCATCAGCAAATCGTTGCGTGTTACCTCGTCGGGTAGTAAATCGTGGAGCCTTTGCGGAAGAGTTCGTTTCGCTTCTAAGAGGGCTTTCAAGGAAACGCTCTCTGGGAAACAAGGTTGCCCCGAAAGCAGCTCGATGAGCACATAGCCTAAGGATGCCAAATCGCTTTTGGGTGAAATGGGCGCATTTTCAAGAACTTCGGGTGCAGCATACGATGGAGTGCATGTCCGTAATGGCGGCGGATTTTCCATGTCAAAGGCCGATCCGATATCGATCAGCTTAGCGTGTCCGGTCCGCTTGAGCATTATATTGGATGGCTTAATGTCGCTATGAACGACTCGTTCGCGATGCATGGCTGCCAAGGCGGCCAGACAATCTCGGACGATTGCGACGGCCACCCCCGCTTTATAGCGGCACTGACTCGGACCGGTGGTTACAATGACGCTGTTGATATATTCCCAACGTTTCGAGCTTACACGGCCTCGAATTTGAGATAAACGCCGGAGATCGCTCAACTCGCGCAAATCGTAGCCATCGACCCACTCCATCACCATGATTCTGACGCGACTTCGGTCGACAAAGTCTTGAACATCGAGCACCCCGTCGTGCTGAATCCGAGCCACCTTGGATGCCACGGCGCCGATCCTTGCCATCGCCTGTTCGTAGGCTGCTTGACTGCTGAATCGTTCCGGCGAGAAAAATTTCATCGCGACCGGCAAAACAAATCCGTCCGCCCCGCGTCGATGCGAAAGAAATACGATTCCTTGCCCACCACTACCCAAAATGCGCTCCAAGCGATGGTAGGTTGTCCATTGTAATCGCTGGTCATCGATCAGCTTCTGATATCGCCCCAGCAACTCGTGATTGTTACCTGAGCGTCCATCAGCACCGATTGTCTGAGTCGGTTGTTCTTGAGGAAAAGTCGTAGAGTGCATGAAATCCGTGCCAAATCAGTAAAAAAGCGACTCCGTCAAAGTCATAGTATAGCGTGCAGGTTGCTCTTCTAAACGGCACAATCGGAAAATCTCCCTCAAATCGCAAAGTAACGTGTTTGATCGCGATACATTTTCCAAACCGTACTCGACGGCATGCGTTAGGGTTTCGCATGGTACCGTGGCGCCGTCGTCCACTGGTCAGTCATCCAAGCAATTCATGCGTAAGGTTTAGCCAGCGATGTCGATACGAAGAACACGCAAATTAATAGATTATGAAGTTCAATCGAGCCTTGTCGTTCGATTGTGTCTACATTGGGTCCTTTTCTTGGCGGCCACCGCAATCGCCATGTTCTTCTGGATACGGCTGTTTGAATCGCCGACAGATACGCTTGCCGAAACCGCCTCGCGATTTTGGAATACCTTTGTCCCAATGTTGATCGTCGCGATTGCATTGCTTCCCGTTTTTGTACTGGATGCGGTTAAGCTTTCGAATCGATTCACGGGACCGATATTCCGGTTGCGCCGAACGCTGTCGAACCTTGCTCAAGGCCAAACTTCCCGGCCTCTAGAGTTTCGAAGCAACGACTTCTGGAAATCGCTCGCCAATGATTTCAATCGCGTTGTCCATCGTCACCAAAGTTCAGATAACCCTTCCTCGAATGCTTCAGGCACACCAAGCAAATCATGAGAAAAACACGACGACGTGGCGCAGCGGTAGTCGAGTTCGCCGTTTGTCTCCCCATTATCATGCTACTGATTATAGGAAGCATCGAAGCGACTAGCGCGATCTTCCTACGCCAAGCCTTGACGACCAGCGCTTACGAAGGAATTCGTGAAGCGGTCCAATCAGGTTCGACAACAATAGCGTCGACGAACCGCGCTCAAGCGATTCTCACCTCTCGACAAATTCGAAATTCAAATGTTCGATTCACACCGTCCGACGTCCAAACCGCCTCGCGTGGAACACCGATTGTCATTGAAATTTCTGCTCCGTTTGGAGCGAACAGCCCGTTCATGGGTCACGTCATTGCCGACCGGATAAATACGGTTCGTACCGTCATGATCAAAGAATAATTAAGGGGAACCGAGATGCGATCTAATCGATGCTCAATAAATTGCCAGGGACCTGTCGGTCGCCAACTACATCAACGTGCAGCGCAACGCACCGGTGCGATGCTTATTTTGATCTGCGTTATGATCTTTGCCTTTATGGTGACGGTCGCTTTTTCCGTTGATATAGCTTACATGCATTTGGTGAAGTCGGAATTGCGAACGGCCACCGATGCGGCCGCAAAGGCGGCTGCGGAGGCTCTCGCTCGAACGCAGAATGTCCGACAGTCTTTGGATCGCGGCAAGGAAATTGCCAATGAAAACCTTGTAGCCAATCAAGGGCTAGCCCTTCTCGATTCAGATTTTGCATTCGGGCGTTCTGAACTCGCCCCTTCTGGCAAGTTCGTATTCACGGTCGGCGGGACACCCAGCAACAGTGTCCGAGTCGTAGGCAAACGCGATCGAGGCTCACCCCTTGGCAGCGTTCCGTTGTTCTTTGGTCGCATGTTCAACGTTCAAAGTTTTGAACCCGAAGAGGCGGCTACGGCAACGTACGTGCAACGCGACATCGTTCTCGTCGTCGACCGCTCCGGATCGATGCTCGATGACAACAAGTTTGTCGGGCTTCGCAGCGCCGTAAACATTTTTAATGCCACGCTCAATGCTAGCCCCGTTCAAGAACGCGTCGGACTAGCGTCCTATTCGACAACGGCCACGGAAGATATCGAGCTAACCGAAAACCTTGCCTTGATCGACGCCGCGATGGCACGCATGCCAGTCGCCGGCTTTACCAATATCTCAGGCGGGATCGATGCTGGCGGAAATGTCATGAATCGAGGTCGTTCCCGACAATTCGTCGAACGGACGATGATCGTGCTGACCGACGGAATACAGAACCGCGGTCGTCCGGCTCGTTTGGCGGCCGCCGACCAAGCCGCTCAAGGGATGGTGATCCACGCGATTACTTTTGGTGCCGATGCCGAACGTCGAACCATGCAAGAAGTCGCAACCATTGGAAACGGTCGTTACTTTCACGCCAACGACAATACGCAACTCGCCCAAATCTTTAGGGAAATTGCGTTGACACTGAGCACGATCATTACTGAGTAAAAACCATGAAGCGCCAACTCAAAATAAATTCCGTTCGAATCCGAAGGGGTGCCGTTGCCGTAGAAATGGCAGTCACCGCCGGACTCGCGTTTTTCGTTTTCTTCGCAGCTCTGGAATTCTGCCGCGTCTCGATGATGCGACATACCGTCGAGCACGCGTTGTACGAAGGGGCTCGGCAAGGAATCGTGCCTGGTGCGACGTCGGCCGAAGTTCAAGCGAAAGCTCAAAGTATCATGAGAACGATCGGAGTCCGATCGGCAACCATCGACGTAACGCCGAGGGCTATTACGAACTCGACACCGGAAGTCGCGGTCCGCATTCGAATGCCACTCGATCAAAACCTCTTTGCACCAGCCTTCTTTTTTCGTGGCCGAGCCTTAGATCGAACGATCGTCATGCAACGCGAAGGCGTCCGATAGCTTTAAAGCGGCCACAAGATCTTGAAAAAATAGCGTTGACGGGGTGGCGGACCAACGTCCGCGACGATACTCTTCCCAACTTTCAATTCATCCCAGTGAAGAACCTAAACGCTTGTCCCCTTACCTTTGGATGCTGATCGGCTCGGTTTTCTTTGCGGTCATGAGTTTGTTGACCGAATCGTTAGGAACCGAGTATTCGTTTGCCTGGATCGCTGGGGTGAGAAGCGCGATTGCTACCCTTCTGGCTGTCATTATGGTTTGGCTGGGCGGTGCCAAATTGGTTTTCTTTCGACCATTATCTCTCTGGTGGCGAAGTCTGGCAGGAAGCAGCTCAATGATGTTCCTGTTCTTCGCCATGACACACTATGACGTTTCGATCATCCTTTCTTTATCGAGCATGTATCCAATTTGGGTCGCAGTCCTGGCTTGGCCCCTCCTCGGGCAACTCCCCTCACGCGATACTTGGTACGCCTTAGCCGTGAGCACCCTCGGTATGTGGATGGTTTACCAGTCGGCAAACGGCGCGGAGTCATCAGGTCAGTTTCATGCAAACTATTTACCGCAATGGGCGATTCCTGCGGGCGTGATCGCAGGCCTTTTAAGCGGCGTTGCCTTGCTCGGATTGCATCGCGTCAAGGAAGTCGACACGCGAGCCGTGGTCGCTCATTTTTCGGCAGTTTCGACGGTCGTGGCCTTCCTCGTTTATGCGGTTTTACCACCCCATATCTCAACGTCTGTCGATCATTCCAGCGTTTTTCGGTTGGTCGCTGTCGGCGTGACGGCATTGATCGGGCAACTATTCTTGACCCGAGCCTTTGCGGCCGGTCGCCCGGCTAGGGTGAGCGTCGTCGGGCTGTCACAAGTTGCCATTGCAGCCATCTATAAATGGATTCTCGAAGGAAAAGCTCCAACGCCGCTCAGTTTACTTGGTCTTATCCTGGTGCTCGGCTCGACGCTTTGGGTCATGCTGCGAGACGATAAGGCGATTTAGCGTTTTCTAAATATTTTCGGAATTCTCCGAAACTTTTCTAGAACACGTTGCCAAACGTTGACGGCCAACTCCTAGGGGGCTAAAGTAACCCTTCACACCACAAAACCGCGCAATGGCCCCTCAGTGCCCCTCAGAGCTGCGGTTTTAAGAATTTTTTTGATGAGTACGTTTTGACTCGAAGAGTGGTTTAAATCTTCGAAGAGTCTTTGTTAAACGTACTTGCATCTCTAAGTCTGTCGTTAGGAGGCTTCGATGAGTCACCGGTATAATGCTTATTTGCCTTGCGCGCTATTCGTTTTCGCGTTAATCGGCGTTTCTCAAAACGCCGAGGCGGCCGACTTCAAAGTAGCCACTCGCGATGACGTTTTGGTTCTTACTTCAAAGGTACAAGCGACTCAGTTCTTAACGCACGCAACTTTCGGAGGTACCAAGGCCGAGATTGATGCCCTGGCACTACGCATGCGAACGATTGGTACCGTCCCCGCAGCCAACGAATGGATAGATGCGCAAGTCGCTATCCCAGCGTCTTCGCAATCGGCTCTTGAACGAAAAATGTTCCTGGACGATGTTCCTTACTGGACGCTCTATAATCGAACGGGAGTTGCACCGGACTACGTCTATACGCCACGAGCTTCGACCATAACGACTGAGCATGCGATGTCTCGCAGCGGATATCGAACGCGTGCGTGGTGGCATAACGCCCTCGCTGGACAAGATCAGTTGCGTCTAAAAACGGCCTGGGCCTTGTCGCAAGTCTTCTCGGTTTCAAGAATCGCGAACGGCTTCGATGACGAGGAGTTCGAATCATCGGTTTCCGGCGGACCGTCTCCAACTCGCAGTCGATTTCAGGGCCTGAGCAACTACTACGATATCTTTTCAAACAATGCGTTTGGCAAGTTTCGCGACATTCTTGGCAAGGTAACTTATCACGGCACGATGGGTGATTGGCTAAGTTTTCGTGGAAATAGGCGAGCTGCAGGCGGCATTTTTCCGGATGAAAATTATGCTCGCGAAGTTATGCAGTTGTTTACCATCGGGCTTTATGTGCTCAATAATGATGGTTCGCAGCAAACGAATGCGGCGGGGCCTATTTCAACCTATGATGCCGACGATATTCGGGAATATGCCCAAGTTTTTACGGGCCTAGGGTACGGATACGGCACCTATAGCCCGTCGAGCTCGTCCTTGAATCCCTACAGCCCTTATACCGGGACCGTTTCGGCCGATCCCAATGGATCTACGAAATACCAAGTTCCGATGCGAATGGCTCCGTCCCAGCATGATCGTGGGCCAAAATACTTATTGAACGGATTGGTACTCCCCTCCACAATCGGCACGACCGGTTCCCCAACTAATACGGACGCCGATTCGAATAACACAACTTCTCATACCGAGATTTCTGCAAACGCAGAGATCGACGCGGCTTTGAATGGTTTATTCAATCATCAAAGCTGCCCCCCATTTATCGTTCAACGCTTGATTCAGCGGTTCGTAAAATCGAATCCTTCCAAAGCCTACGTTGGTCGAGTCGTTGCGAAGTTTAAAAACAACGGGCAAAACGTACGAGGCGACATGAAGGAGGTGGTACGAGCTATCTTGACCGATCCAGAAGCGTGGCAGCCGATTCGCGTTCAATACGTCCGCTCGCCTTCACCGAGTTTCGTTGTTTCGACGATGGGATCAGAAGATTCTCGGCTACAAGAGCCCGTCTGTAATTTCACGAGATTCGTTCGATTCTTTAAAGGATCTCCCGAATACCAGAAAGCCACTTCGGGGACTTATCCGACTGTTGTGCCTACCCCTGCAGCGAACATAATCAGCAACGAATTCCGCATCGGTAGCCTGGATGCGACTTTCGATCAGAATGCTTACGACGCACCGTCGGTTTTCAACTTCTATCTTGCTGAATTCCGACCTACCGGCGAATTCCAAGCATTTCCTGTCTCCTCTCGCATTCCGACAGGTGTTCTTGTCGCTCCTGAATTCAACATTGTGAATGCGATCACCGCGAATGCGACTACGAATTTCTATCGCGGACTGATTTCGACCAGCCTGCGAAGCGATACCATTCAGACCATCGGGTCGATCGCTGGAAACACGATCACGGGGACAAGTACGACGAATACCGCAAACGTGACGACTTTAGCCACCGAATCCACCCGCTCGCGCGTCACTTTTGATTTTAGTGAGGAAACGACCCTGGCTCTCGGGACCAACGTCGGATTGCCGTGGGAAGATGATGTACTCAAGTTGATCGAGCACTTAGATTTGTACCTGTGTGGCGGAACGCTTCATCCTCGATACAAATTAAAGTTAGGCGGCGCGTTGATCGCGGAGATCACTCGAGTCAATGCAAGCGGTGTCTCGAATGCGGAAGCTCTGGAAATCGCCCGAGGAGCGGTCTTGTCCATTGTGACGTCGCCAAGCTTCCTGGTGACCGAGTAGTTTCGTTAAACCTATCCTATTTTTTGTCGGCGATTGAGTTACCCACAAAGCGCATTGCTAAATCAAGGGAAAATTAAATGTCAAACAGCAAAAAGAATTTTGAAACACGACGAAATCTCTTGAAGCTCAGTACTTGCGGAGCGATGACCAATGCCACATTCTTGTCGGCGCTGACGCATCTTAAGATGACGAGTTCCGTGATGGCGGAAAGCAGCATTGTACCGACAGGAGGTTACAAAGCTTTGGTTTGTCTCTTTTTCAATGGTGCGATCGACTCCTTCAACGTCCTGACTCCGTTCGGCACAACGCAAGGTGATGCGAGGTATTCTGAATATGCCGGAACGCGGTCCGGTGCTGCTCTCAAACGAACACTGGCTTGGGATGGTGCATGGACGGGAACCGACTACGGTTACTTGAATCCGATTGTCGACAGCACTTCGGCCGGTGGAACCGGTAGAACGTTTGGTTTACACCCTCGATTCACCTACCTCAAACAGATGTACGATGCTGGCCATGCAACGTTAGTCGCGAATTGCGGAGCTTTGGTTGAGCCGATCGTCAACAACAACGACTACAACAACGCCACGCGGAAAAAACCGGTCGGATTGTTTAGCCATCCCGATCAGCAACGTCACTGGCAGACCGCTGTTCCGACATCCCGAAATCAGGTTAAGGGATGGGCTGGAAAGATGATGGATCGTTTCACAGATCCAGCTCTTCAGGCCAACAATGTTTATTCGGCGGTTTCAACGAGCGGGCAAAGCTTGTTTTTGACGGGCGATCGAATTGGCGGCTACACGATCGGTGGCGTGACCAACTCAACGTATACCAACGGTGGAGCCACGGTGATCAATGGAATCAACGGAAGTACTGGAACTGACCGAATTTTTACAGCGATGCAAAATGACTTTGCCAGTCAAACTTATGCGGATGTTCTTGAGCAAACCATTCTCAATGGGCGTATTGAGGCTCGAGATGCGGCATTGGCATTGAGTAGTGCTTGGCCAACCGCAACCTTGCCCAGGGCACCAGCTGTTCAGTTTCCACTCAGCGGTCTTGGATCGCAGTTGTCTGCCGTAGCCAAAGTAATCAAGATCGCTTCCAGCGCAACAACCAATCCGCTTCAACAGCAGCGCCAAATCTTCATTTGCACCATCGGCGGATGGGATCACCACGCAAGCCTGCTCGCTAGCCAGGACACGATGATTCCTGCAATCGATACGGGAATCAAAGCATTTTACGACTTCTTGAATGCTGAAGGATTGCTGAGCAACGTCACGCTCTTCTCGATCTCGGATTTTGCGCGTACGTTGTCCTACAATGGCAGCGGTTCCGACCATGCATGGGGAGGCAACCCCATCGTAATGGGGGGGGCTGTCAATGCGACGGCTGGCAACAATCGAATTTGGGGGTCCTATCCAAATATCGTTCTCAACACGAGTGGCACTGGTCTTGACCGTGGTCGCGGTGTATTTATCCCACAAACCTCGTCGGATCTTTATCACGCTGAAATCTGCCGATGGTTTGGCGTACCCGACAATCGCCTTTCGGAGATCTTACCCAATATTGGTAACTTCCCGTACCGAGGAACCGGTGGCAATCCGCTTGGGTTCTTGAATATCAGTTGACGAAATGAAGAGTTCATGACCAAGCTTGCGTGAAATCGCTTGACGAAGTTCACCCTCTGCTTTAAGGTGGAATATAAGTCGTTATGCATCCGATTGCAGCGTGCTGCCCGTCTTTCTAACGATTTATTTAAAGTCAAATTGTTGCGACAAATTTGAGTACATCCAATTTGTCGTCTTCCCTTGTGTTGGTGATACTTTTCTTTCGGTTGCGTTACTAGTTCGGGCTTTAGGAGGCTTTGATGAGTAAGCGGTTCTTATCGGTTGCACGTGCATTAACCTTGTTTTGCGGCGTTTTATCCTCTGGCCAGACTCTTCTACGAGCCGCCGACTTTGCGGTTGCAACTCGCGATGACGTTTTGGTTCTCACTTCGAAGATCCAAGCCACACAATTCTTGACGCACGCGACGTTTGGAGCGACGCAAGTAGATATCGATGCTCTTGCACTTCAGATGCGTCAGCAAGGAACCATTGCTGCGGCTTCGGCTTGGATCGATGCTCAGACGGCCTTGCCAGCATCGTTGCACAACCCTCTAGAACGGACGTTTATTACTCAAGATTACCAGTTTGGTTCGCTCTGGGATCGAACTGGGACTTCTTCCGCCAATTACACCTATGTTGCGACGGTCAATGGTGGGACGGGCACTCCTGGGATTGACGCGAGAAATGCGTTCAATCGAACTCGCTATCGCCAGCACGCATGGTGGCACAACGTCCTTGCTGGCGAAGATCAATTGCGGCAACGAGTCGCTTGGGCACTAGCGCAGATTCTAGCAGTTGGCGAAAATGCCGTTAATTTCAATGAAGAGGAATATGAAGGAACAGTAACCAATGGTCCAACAGCCATTGCTGGAACCAACGGTCTGCGAGCTCATAGTCGCTTTAATGGTTTGACGAATTACTACGATATCTTTGTCGCGAATGCGTTTGGAAAGTATCGAACGGTTGTAGGCAAAGTAACCTATCATGGGATTATGGGCGACTGGTTAAGCTTCCGAGGTAACAAGCGAGCGGCTGGCGGTGTTTTTCCGGATGAAAACTATGCCCGTGAAGTCATGCAGTTGTTTACGATTGGACTGAATGATCTCTTTGACAATGGCACGGCTCGAACCAACGCCCAAGGCGTCATCCCAACCTACGATGCAGACGACATTCGTGAATACGCACAAGTTTTCACTGGATTGGGTTACGGTTACGGTAGCTACGCTCCAGCGAACGGATCGCTGAACCCGAATAGCCCATACACTGGAGGGGTTTCAACCGATCCAAACGGATCAGTGAAATTTCAGGTTCCGATGCGAATGGCCCCGGATAAACATGACCGAGGTCCTAAGTATCTGTTGAACGGATTAGTTCTTCCGTCGACGAGCAATACGACCGGCTCGCCTACGAATACCGACGTTAATAGCGAAGGACCAACGCATACTGAAGAGACTGCGAACGTTGAAATTGATGCCGCCCTTGATGGTTTGGTTGCCCATCGTTCATGCCCACCATTTATCGTTAATCGATTGATTCAGCGATTGGTGAAATCGAATCCTTCGAAAGCCTACATGGCACGCGTTGTGAACATCTTCAAGAATAATGGTCAGAACGTTCGTGGTGATCTCAAGGCAGTCGTCAAAGCGATTCTCTTGGACCCAGAAGCTTGGCAACCCATTCGAGTCGTGTATCAACGTTCGCCGGCGCGATTTATCGTGACAACGATGGGAACCGAAGACTCGCGTCTTCAAGAACCAGTCTTGACGTATACTCGATTTGTTCGATTCTTTAAGTCAACGGCTCAATATCAAAAAGCAGACGCTGGTGTCTATCCTGCCGCCCCCGTTCCTGCAGGCAATATTATAGGCACCCAGTTTCGGCTAAACTCTCTTGATTCGACCTTCGATCAATCGCCGTATACGCAACCATCGGTTTTCAATTTCTACGTTGCTGACTATCAACCAGCAGGAGATGTCGTCAACTACGTACCGTCGTCGCGGCTCCAAGAATCGTCGCTTTTCGCTCCTGAATTTCAGCTTATCAATGCGATTACCTCTAACACGACGAACAACTTTTATCGATCTATTTCCGCAGGCTCAAGAACCGAAACCTATCTAAACTTTACCGGTGCGCAAGCAACTTCTACCAACTACGAGAATACGGCTAATGTTACCAACGTGGCCACTGAGTCAACTCGCACCGTCATCACCTACAATTTTAGTTACGAGCGATCGTTGCTCTCGGACTCGACTGGTCCCCTAGGGGATGCTGGATCGACCGCCCGTATCAACGCGCTAATGGAACATCTCGACATGTATCTTTGCGGTGGAACGTTGAGCGACTCTCCGGGTGTAGATAGTTTTGGCAATCCTGTCCCGGGTTACCGGACGAGCTTGAAAAATGCGATCACGGCTGAAGTGGCAACGGCAGCTCCCGGTGGTTTCACGGCTGCCGAGATTAACAATATTGTTCGTGGGGCTGTTATGGCCATCATGACGGCTCCAAGTTTCTTGGTAACCGAGTAATTTGATTTTCTATTCACTAACTTTTAAATCCGAAATTTTATAAATCAAATATCAAGGACTTTTCACATGTCTCGAAGCAACTCACAAGCAAATTTAGAAGCTCGCCGTAATCTGCTAAAACTCGGTACGTGCGGAGCAATGACGAACGCAACGTTCCTGTCGACGCTCATGCATCTCAAGATGACCAGTGCCGTTATGGCGGATGGACCATCGATTGCTCCAACCGGCGGATACAAGGCTTTGGTTTGTCTCTTTTTTAATGGTGCGATCGACTCTTTCAATGTCCTGACTCCGTTCGGTACAACGCAGGGCGATGCTAGGTATTCTGAATATGCCTCAACTCGGTCCGGTGCTGCTCTCAAGCGATCGTTAGCATGGGACGGTGCATGGACGGGAACAGACTACGGATACTTGAATCCGATTGTCGATAGTTCTGCTGCTGGTGGAACCGGGAGAACGTTTGGTTTGCACCCACGCTTTACATACTTGAAAGAAATGTATGATGCGGGTCATGCGACGATGGTTGCAAACTGCGGATCGTTAGTTGTGCCGTTGGCGAACAATAACGATTACAATAACAATTTCAAGGTTAAGCCAATTGGGCTCTTTAGTCACCCTGACCTCCAGAAGCATTGGCAGACGGCTGTGCCAACATCCCGTAACCAAGTTAAAGGTTGGGGTGGTAAAATGATGGATTTGTTTACCGATCCAGCGCTGGCAGCTTCGCAAAGCAACGTCTATTCGGCGATCTCGACGGCTGGACAAAGTCTCTTGCTAACCGGAAACAGAATCAATCCCTATTCGATTAGCAATGTTACAACTGGAGTTCCCAACGGTGGCGCGGTTCTCTCGGCTGGTTTCACGGCACCGACAGATCCGCAAAACGCTCCCTATGGGAATCTACCTGGCAATGCTTATGATCGGATTTATACGAAAGTTCAGCGAGATTTTGCCAGCCAAACCTACACGGATATCCTCGAAAAGACGAGCCGCGACAGTAGCGTCGGTGCGAGAGATGCTGCGGCAGCGTTTCAAACTGCGTTCTTGGGTACCAATGGCGATCTACCTCCGGCACCGTCGGTTCAATTTCCTACGACCGGATTAGGAACCAGCCTCAATGCAGTAGCCAGGGCAATCTCGATCGCATCCAATCCGTCCGCCGCTGCACCGCTGAAGCAAGATCGACAGATTTTCTTGGTTCAAGTCGGTGGATGGGACCATCATGCGAGCGTGATTGCCAATCAAGACAATATGATTCCACTCATCGATAATGGTCTCAAAGCATTCTATGACTTCTTAATCTCCAAGAACATGTTGGATAAAGTTACCCTCTTCTCGATTTCGGACTTTGGACGGACGTTTTCTTTTAACGGTAGTGGTACTGACCATGGTTGGGGTGGTAACCCGATCGTCATGGGTGGTGCTGTCAATGCGACGGCCGGCAACAACCGGATTTGGGGAACCTATCCAAACATCGTTCTCAATACATCGGGAACCGGAATTGACCGAGGCCGTGGCGTGCTGATTCCTCAGACTTCGTCCGACTTGTATCACGCCGATATTTGCCGCTGGTTTGGAATGCCTGCGAATCGACTCAATGAAGTGCTTCCGAATATTGGAAATTTCCCCTATCAGGGCGGTTCCAAGCCGATAGGCTTCCTCAACTATACCTAGCGACTTCCCAACGGCAAACTTGTTTTGCCGACTTGTTTCGCTCACATCGGATGAAGACTTTTTTACGTCCGTTCACTTGGCCAGTGTTATCACTGGCCTTTTTCATTTCATGGATTTCTAATTCGCGGTCGCCCTGAATTCGTGGGCTTCTTAGATTAATGAGGCCTACAACTTCATTTTGGCTTAAGGTTCCGGTGTTATGTTACTATCGTTCAAGTTGACATACGCCAGGAACTCCAAACATGCCGAATCGTTTCATCGCTTTTTCCATACCGATCCTCTTGATCGCGATATACCTCGCTAGACCATTGCTACTCCGATCATCCAGCCCGATCGACGCATCGAACTCAGATATAAGTCAATCGGTCAGTGACCTTGTTCCCATCGGAGGACGCTGGTTTTTGAAGAATGGCGATAGGCCGATTTACTATTATCGCGATGGCGAGCAGATGATCGACTTGTTTTCCTACCACACTAAGGACTCCAACAAAGATGGAATCGCTGACGTTCAAATCAAGCATGACACACAATGCTTGATTATCGAAAGCCAAGGTTACCCCAACCACCCAACGGCGGTCTTTCCCAATTCGGGTAACCCCAACTCCATTCGCGTCCAACAATTTACCTTTCGATTGCCGTTAGAGCCAAAACTTGCCGACCATATAACACGACTGCCGATGGGGCCGATTGGCATGGCCTTGAACGGTGTCGTCTTTTTCAACCCGTTTGAGGCACAGGGAATGAACGCCGTTGAAGGATACTCGGAGGTCTGGCTCGATTCGTGCTGCGGCCATCCTCAGCAAAGCGGCGTTTATCATTACCATAAGTATCCAACATGCGTGAAGTCTCCGTTCTCCGATGATGGAAAGCAACACTCGCCGGTGATTGGATTCGCCTTTGACGGGTTTCCTATCTATGGCCCATACGAAGAAGTCGGTGTTATGGCAATGGATCTCCATTCAGAACGATCGCTGGATGTTTGCAATGGACATTCCGACGACATTCGTGGCTACCATTACCATGCAACGCCCGGACGTTTTCCGTACATTATCGGTGGCTATGCTGGCGTGGTCGAGTCGAGCAACGGTCGTGGGTTAAATCGTTTAGGGACCGGCGCGATCGTTGATAACACGCAACCCGGAAGTCGAATAGAGCCCGTCATTGCAGCAGTCCGACCTGGCACCGCCGCACGCGGTCAGAAGCACAGGATTCATTTTGATTTGTCGCCAGAAAAGTCGCGTCGACGCTTGCCCACGGATACTCCAACGTGGGTTCAGATCGGCCCCTACGAAGCATCGAAGATTGAACGAGACGGTGATAGTGTGGTGGCTGAAATAACCATCCCTGCTGACGCTCCAGTTGGGATCTTATTGGATTGTCACATCGAATTTGGAAGCGGCGCGTTTCCGTTAGTCGTTAAGAAGAACGCCGTTTTTCGTGTCGTCGAGAAGTAAATACTTTCGGTAAGGAAAAATGATGAAATACGCATTGGCGGGATTCTGGATATGTACGACTTGGATACTGTTATCGCAGGTAAGCATCGCTGAGGACTGGGCTCAATTTCGCGGTAACGATAACGCGGGTGTAAGCGATGATAAAGAACTGCCCATCCAGTGGAGCAGTGAAAAGAATCTGCGTTGGAAAGTCTCGCTGCCTGGTCCGGGCTCGTCGAGTCCGATTGTCATGGGCCAAAATGTTTTCGTGTCCTGCTATTCCGGCTATGGCGAACCTAAAGCCAAAAGCGAGGGCCTCGCATCGCTTCAACGCCATCTTACTTGCGTTGATCGCGAAAGCGGCAACATTCGTTGGACACAGGCAATTTTGAGTGAGACGCCAGAAGACCAATACGAAGGTTATATTTCTGAACACGGTTACGCTAGCAGCACACCGGTTACAGACGGATCGCGTGTCTATTGTTTCTTCGGAAAAAGTGGCGTGATCGCCTTTGATCTAGATGGCAAACGTCTTTGGCAAACATCTGTCGGTAAGGACTCAAGCAATCGTCGATGGGGTTCTGCAGCTAGTCCGATTCTTTACAAGGATCTGGTTATCGTAAACGCATCGGAAGAAAGTCGATCGCTGATCGCCTTGAAACGTGAAACGGGCAAGCAAGTATGGAAAGCGGAGGGTTCTGCCATGGAACTTGCTTACGGGACGCCGGCCGTGGTTTCATTAACGGGCAATCGTTCCGACTTGGTGATTGCAGTACCTGGCGAAATTTGGGGACTCAATCCTGATACGGGAAAACTTCAGTGGTACGCCGAGCATTCGCTGACCGGGAATATCTGTCCAAGTATTATTTCACAACAAGAGACCGTTTTCGTTTTCGGCGGCTACCGCTCGGCAGGTAGTATTGCATTGAAAACAGGTGGTCAAAATGATGTTTCGAAGTCGCATATTCAATGGAGCAGTCGCAATAGTTCTTATGTGGCAACGCCCGTATTGCATGATGGTCATCTCTACTGGATCAGCGATAGCGGGTTGGCATTTTGCGCATCGGCGAGTAGCGGTGAACTTGTCTATAAAGAACGTGTTCCCGAGATTAAATCGGGCGGTCGACCGGTTTACGCTTCACCGGTGGTCGCCAACGATCTGCTTTACGTTCCAACCCGCTGGGATGGCGTGTTAGTCCTTGATGCCAAGCCCCAATTCAAAGTCGTTTCACAGAATCGGTTTTCCGACGACGAAAGCGACTTCAACGCGACACCAGCGATCAGTAACCATCAGATTTTTCTGCGATCCAATCAAAATCTCTACTGTGTCGGCACCCCGTAGCGTGCGTACCCGCGTTGAGTCGCGAATGCTGGATTACTTTGCCGCTCGCCCGGCCGGGATTTTCAGGAAGACTGGCTCATCGGAAGTGTCGGGAAGCGGATCGCTAATCATTACATCGCCAACTGCTTTCTCCCAGTCTTTGCTCATCAGTAGATCAAAGCCTGGATTTTGAGCTTTTACTTGACACGAGCAAGGTCCGACGACGAACTGGCATGCTCGTAGAATCATATCGTCATTGATGCCCTTGCCTACTAAAGCGTAGAGGACACGACCACGGCCAAAAACAGGAAAAGCGAGCGGCTCGCCGCACGTTGCTAAATCATCTTCGCTTGCCATCAATATTTTGCGAAGTAACTGTTCCTTTTGGTCGTCGTGAGCGACGGTTACCGTCGAAAACTCGATTCGCATCTGACTAGCCTTTTCATGCACAATCGCGTCGGTGATATCGAGTTCTTCCAATGCAGGTAACGTGAGTGAGTTCTGGCACTGAAGCAATTGCCGATTGAGTACTTGAAGAGCAGGCTCATCCTTTTGAGCATTTCCGGAAGCGACGAAAACCCAAACCGCCGATTGCCCCGCCTCAAGTCGTTTTGCAATCTCCTGACGCGCAGGTGAAATAAAGAGTTGGTCTATGAGACTATCTTCGATCGGACAAGCGTGTATCAACCGATCGGGGACTTCTCGTGCCCCTTGCGGATAGAGAATTGCCATGACTGGAATTCGAGATCCGCCATGTTTCTTCCAAAGCGCTGCTAAGCCTGCATCCGTAGATTGCTGAATATCGACAGAGCGAATCGTCACATTCGTCGACTCACCGGCTGCGGTTTTAAGGTGATCCAGATGAGCAAGTTCGGCAGCTTTCGTGGTACCATCCTGTATCAAAATGACTTCGTATTTGTCGGTAACCCAACGCTCGATTGCGTAGCGAAAAACTGGAACTTGGCAAGCCGCGACCCATGTTGCGACTGTCAAAAATGCGGCAAGGCCGCCGAGTCGTCCAACGTTTTGACGAAACGTGGTTTTGAAGCTATTTCGAAGTTGGAACATGCTATTGTCGGACCTTATGCTGGATTTCAATTCCACTGATAACCGGGGCTCCTTGTTTAGGAATAAACTGTACGTGCAGCTCTCCGCCGATTGGAATGTCTTTGAGTTGATGTACGATATGCGAACGGCTTTCTGATTTAGACGGACTCAATCGCACATCTCGAATCGCAATTTCCCCTTGAATGACAACATCGAAAACTCGATCGCCAGCAATTCCCGGTGAGTTGAGTTTTGGGCGTGATCGGTGTTTTAGGGTTGGTTTTCTGGCTGTGATCCAAGTGTGTCGATCCCTTCACCGAGTGATTTTCGATTCGATTTCGTCCCAGAGCAACGG
>Ga0163150_10000520_pt1 | contig 71430 bp, 68 predicted proteins | sample OliLakLV19P2IB_FD_148628 | JGI IMG/M metagenome (GOLD analysis project Ga0163150, IMG submission 148628) | Freshwater microbial mat bacterial communities from Lake Vanda, McMurdo Dry Valleys, Antarctica - Oligotrophic Lake LV.19.P2.IB | ecosystem: Environmental > Aquatic > Freshwater > Lake >... | reverse complement strand
TCGGCTCGCGCAACGCCTCGATGGCGTTGAGTACTTGTGCAGCGTGATCGGTCATGCCGCGCAACCTACTGCGTGGCTCGAGCATTGACCGAGCGTGCGTCGCAATTTAGGATACTGAAATGGCTGCTGCTGGTGTTGCGGTGAACGAGATGGTGTTCTGGGTTGACGGACGGCTCGTCTCGCGCGACGAGTTGGTGCTGCGGCCCGATGATCATGCGCTGGTCGGCGATGGTGTGTTCGAGGCGATCAAACTCATCGGCGGCAAGCCCTTCGCGTTGACTCGCCATCTTGAACGACTAGTGGCATCGGCCGTGCCGCTCGACCTGCCGGTGGATCTCGCCGCCGTTCGCGCCGCCGTGACCGAAATCTTGACCACCGAGCAAGCGCAAGTATCGCCGTCGTGGTTACGCGTCACGGTCACCGGCGGCTCGGCCGCGATGGGAACCGGCGGGATCGGCACCTCGCCCACGATCATTGCGGCGATCGCACCGATGGCCGTGTGGGCACCCGTGTCGAACGTCGTCATCGCGCCGTGGACGCGCAACGAGAACGGTGCAACTGCTGGTCTGAAAACAATCTCGTATGCGGAGAACGTGATTGCCACGCGGTTCGCGCACCGCTCGCACGCCGACGACGCGATTTTTGCCAACACGAAGGGAATGCTGTGCGAAGGCACCGGCACCAACATCTTCGTCGCCTACGAAGGGCAGCTGTGCACTCCGTCGCCGGCGAGTGGTTGCCTCGCGGGTGTCACGCAGCGCCTGTTGCTCGACTGGATGCCAGAGATCGTCGTCCGCGATGTGCCGATCGGAGTTCTGGCCACCGCCGAGGAAGCGTTTCTCACATCGACCAGTCGCGACGTCCATCCGATCGCCACCGTCGACGGTCAGAAACTGGCGGCCGCGCCAGGGCCGCTGACGCGTCGAGCGATGGAAGTGTGGGCGAAAAACTTCGCGTCGGAGATCGACACTTAGCTTCTACATACGCAAGTAGTTGGCGGCGTTGCCCGACATCAGTTTGCGCATGGTCTCTTCGCCGAGACCGTTCCACCCAAGCACGACGTCGGGCGACTTCGGGTACTTGCAGCCACCGTGCGGGTAGTCGGACGAATACATCAGCACGCCATCACCGACGACGTCGATCACGCTTTGGGTAATCGCTTCGCCTTCATCGAGCTCGACACCGCAGAACACTCGCCCGGAACGCGCATACTCGGTCGGGGTCAGCTTCGTCTCGGGCAGCGTGCGACTGAGGTACGCCTGTTGGTAATCGAGGCGGTTGAGCCAGCCAGCAACCCAGCCGGAACTGCATTCGGCGAACCCGATGCGCAGGTTTGGATACTCGTCGAACATTCCCGACAGCAACGCGTAGGCGAGCAAGCGTTGCGCGCCCCACGGGTGCGACGCAGCACGCGCGATAGCGAGGTTGCCCCAGATGTCGCGATAGCCAGGGAAGTACGGCGGTTCGTAAAAGAACGAGTGATGCAGAATCGGCAGATCAGATTCGTCCATCGCTTCCCAAATCGGATTCAGGGCGGGATCATCGATTGGCATGCCCTCGGGCAGCACGGGAATGACTGCGGCCACCCACGGTTCCTTGGCGAGTTCGCGAATGCGCGCCGCCGACCACTCCGGGTCGACGCCAGCGGCAAGGATGCTGCCCTTCAACCGGCCAGGTGACACCGAGCAATAGTCCTGCAGATAGCGGTGGTACGCGCCGTACAACTCGAGCGCCATCTCGTCGTCCAGCACGGTTGCCGCGTTTGCAAACGTCGCCGGAATGATGAGGTGCACGTCGACGCCCTCACGGTCCATGTCCTCAAGTCGACCGGCCGAGTTGAGGTTGTTGACTTCGACCGTCGGATGAGTTTCCCAGTTGTGCGCGATGGCACTGCGCAGCGGAATCTTCCCGCCCTTGGTCGCTTCTTGTTCGATGCTGCCCGTGCGTAGCGGGCGCTTGAACGGATACGGGTTGATGCTGAGGTGATGACCCTCGGTGACCGCTTGGTAGTACGGCGTCAGTTCGTCCCACCGGCTCAGCAGCGTGGGGCTGGCGTAGATCTTCAGGGTCTCGGCATTCGGACCGACGTGAGTGTCGGAGTCGATGATGTGGTAGCCGTCGCGCACGTGGTCTCCTAATTGTCGTGTGAGCAATTGAGGGTACCGAATTGCCCGAACCGCGTGAAACTCAGAGCGCTCGCAACGGCGCGACGCCTATCTGATTGCATGGCCCACAAGGTTTGGACTGCAGCGGATCTTGAGCAGATGACTCCGGCCGAGCAGGATGCCATTTTCGAGGCGAGTATTGTGCGGAACCTCGACGATGTGCCACCAGGGTTTCTCGCGAAGGTGCGTGCCCGTGTCGAGCAACGCATCTCTGGGACTGAGTCGCCCTCGGCACAGTGACCCGTCGACGAACTGTCCGAGCCACAGCCAGCTTTTTTGCGGACCTCGATAGGCAACTGCCCGCCGAACGTGGCGGCAACGGCTGAGTGTCGACGTCGCAAATTGAGTATTCGGGACAGTGCATTTGAGTGATCGAGAGCCTTGCGCCGCCGTTGGGTGAGGGCTTGACTTACACGATGAGGAACCTCGCCGCGTGCTCCGTGTCTCTGTTGCTTGTTGTCGCTGGATGCACCAGCGACGCCAGTTCGGGTAGCGACGCTGACGCCACTACCACCGCTGTGGTAGTGGTCACGACCACCGACGCAGGCGCAACCACCACGGCGGCCGTGACCGCAACCACGACCGCACCGGTTGCCCCAGCCACCATGCCTGCAACCCCGGCGCCGACAGCACCGCCCACCACCACACGCTGCCGTGAAGTCGGCAGCTTGTTCGACCCCACTGGCACCGCTGTGATCGACGTTCGTGTCGGTGACTGCGGCGTGGGTGTGCAAGAGGTGCAGGCTTATCTCAACAACAAACTCGGCCACCGGCTGGTGGAGGACGGGCAGTTCGGCCCAGCCACAGAAACCGCCGTACGCGACTTCCAGCTCTTGGTCGGCCTCGCTGTCACTGGCATCGTCGACAACGTCACCTTCTCTGCGCTCGCCGACGACGGCACCTGAGGCGTTGCCGCGCTGCGGCCGAACGCGGCTGACCTGCAGCTGAGACCCTGCTACGGCTTATCGTTGCGGCACGATGGCGAAGCTGACCAACATTGATGAGGCCCGTCGATTTCCGAAGTCGTTGCTGCACGACCATCTTGATGGTGGTCTGCGTGTGGCGACGGTGTTGGAGTTGGCCGACGAGATCGGCTGGACCCTTCCCACAACCGACGCAGCAGCGCTGCAGGCATGGTTCACCGCCGGCGCTGCGAGCAAAGACCTGCTGCAGTATCTCGCCACCTTCGAGCACACCATCGCCGTGATGCAGACTGAGGCGCACATCGAACGCATCGCCGCCGAAGCCGCGCTCGACCTGGCGACGATGGTGTCGTGTACGCCGAGGTGCGCTTCGCGCCGGAACTGCACACGCAAGACGGTCTCACTCTGGAAGTCGTTGTCGGTGCGGTCACTGCCGGCTTCCGCCGTGGCGAGAAGGAAGCAGCCGCTGCCGGCAAATCGATTCTGGTCAACGCGATCTGTTGCGCGATGCGCACCGAGCAACGATCACTGGAAGTCGTGCAGTTGGTTGACCGCATGCGCGACCACGACGACAAAGTGGTCGCCTTCGACCTGGCCGGTGCCGAGACCGGCTGGCCACCCTCGCTACACGCGGAAGCGCTTGCGTTCGCTCGCCAACACCACATCAATGTCACGATCCACGCGTCTGAACCACCCGACCTGGAGCTGATCGACGACGCGCTGCAACACGGCGCACACCGGATCGGGCACGGAGTTCGGTTGCAAAGCGACATCACCACCCGAGCCGACGGCTCGCTGGAACTTGGCTCACTCGCGCGCTACGTGTACGACCACCAGATACCGCTTGAGATGGCACCGACATGTCATGTTCACGTCGGCGCGGTGCCTGACTTGGCGTCGCATCCGATTGGGCCGATGCTGCGCCACGGCTTCAACGTCAGCGTCAACACCGACAACCGGCTGATGAGCGGCGTCATGCCATCGTCAGAACTACTCGCCGTCGCCACCACGTTCGACCTCACGTCGGCCGAGGTCGAACAACTGGTCGTCAACGGCATCATGAGCGGCTTCGCCCCACTCGAAGTTCGCAAACGGATCCTCGAGCAACAGGTCCGCCCCGCCTTCGCCTGACCTTCCGCTCAGGGCTCGTCGATTTCATCAGTCATCGCGGCAGAGATGTCGCGGCGAGAATGCAGGACGCGCCAGACGTCAAGGCGAACGAGATCGTGATCGACGGCCCGCTCAACGTCGCAGCCGCTCGCGAGCGAAGTTGACGATCCATGTCGCGACGAATTGGGTCGCGCATGTACTCACTTGTCGACCCGTAGGCACCGCCGCCGACTTGGTCATCGACGTACGGCTTGAGTTCATCCGGCAAGGACACATTCATCGTCGACATACCAACACGCTGGCCCGGCAATGGTAAAGATTGCCATTGGGTGGATTGGTATACTTTCGGTATATGCAGTCAACGACGGTCAAGCTGAGTGTCCAAACCAGGGACCGGATCCGCGCGCTGGGCGGCGCTACCTATGAGGACACGATCGTCGAAGCCCTCGACGCCCTCGAAGCCGATCGATTCTGGTCACAAGCTGCAGCCGCTGTCGCCTGGCGGAACTCGCTCCCAGATCACTCTCGCGAAGCGATTGCAGCGCGTGAAGCCGAGGTCGATGCCGCCTTCGAAGGCATCGAGTGATCAACGCAGGCGACATTTGTCGTGCCGACCTCAACGAGGAAGTTCGTCGGCGCGTGCTGGTGATTTCGACAGAACGCTTCCACCGGGTCTCCGGACGGGCGCTGATTGCGCCTGAGTTGTTGGGCGCACCCGACGAAGTTCCATTTCCGTGGCGCGTGCCCGTCGAGGATGGCGTCTACGCCGTCGACCTCACCCGCAGCCTGCCTCTCGATCGTCTCCTCGAACGCACAGATCGCGCAACGGCCAACGCAATGACGGTTGTCCGCCGCGCTCTTCTCAACATCACATGAGCAAGGTGTCGGTGAGCTGGAGCTAGGACCGACCGGGCTCGACTAGTCAGCTTTCGTAGGCGAAGACGACGTAGTTCGACAATCTCGGCAACATGATCGCCGCCCATCGTCCCCTCGAACACATGTCGCCAGCGAAATGCTCGATCGGTACGTCGGCACCGATGAATGCACAGAACGACACAACGATTTTCTTCACCGACATTGACGGCATCGTCGTATTCGATATCGACGCGTGGGTTTGGCTGTCAGTTTGGCTGTCAACGGAGAGCTTCGTATGGCCGCACTGTTGTCGTTGCAAAACTCAAGCTCTGGCTCGATGTTCGCCTGGCTCGCTCGTGCGGCGAGGTCGTGGTAGAACCGGCGTCCGCCGTCGCGTGTGGGCAGGGCCGTCAGGACATCGATATCACCCGCGTTGGTGCGCCAGGTCGAGATGTCCATTTTGCTGAGCAAGACGGCGTCGATTGGTACAACCAGTGCGCGGGATTCGTCGTCGGTGAGTCCCTCAACGTGCAGGAAAGCGCTCAGCTCCTTGAGAGCGCCAGCCAACCGTGTCAGATTCTCGGTGCTTGTAGCGGCGAGCGAATCAAAGTCGCCGGTGGGCCGAGCAGCTCCGTACAGAGTGGCAGCGACCCCGCCCACGATGAGGTACTCGACGTGGTGTCGATCAAAGCACTTTGTGATGCGCTCTACATCGAGGTCGACGTGATCGCCGGTCACGTCTCCGACGATGCCGCCGCGCGGAGGCGCGCAAGCTCTGCGAGGAACGCTTGGACCGCTTCGACAGAGTCGAGGCGCTGGCCATCGGCGGTGATCGACACGTCGTCGGCTGTGCGCGGTGGCAGGCCCGAGAACACCTCCCGGAGTTGCGCTGAGTTCCACGACCTGAGTTCCGTGGTCATCGCCCCAAACGATACCAACGGTGCTCTGAAGCGTAGCGTCGTTCTATGCGGCGAATGGAAGCATCGTCATCAATCGCGGTGAGCCATGGAATGGTCGCAAACGCGTTTCTGAGATGGCCGCTGGGTTCTTCGCCGACGTGCCAGACCTCAAGCTGACGTGTAACGAGGTGCGCTGCGCTGGCAGTCATGTCGCGTACTTGTGGACCTTCACCGGGACACACTCACAAACCAACAATCCACTGCGAATCGTCGGGTGGGAGGAGTGGGATCTCGATGCCGACCTCATGGTCAGTGCGTCCCGTGGTTGGTTCGATGCTGACGACTACGAACGGCAGACTAAGGGCTCCTAGGGCGAACGACGGTGATTGCTGGTCTGGCGCTTGGCAACGGGTCGCCTGCCGGACGTCTTTCGGAGTTTGGCTGTCTCCGACCCCGCCCGAAAGTGTCAACAGCACAGAAAAAGCCTCTGACCTGCGAAAACTCAGCGCGCTCGGGATGACTCGAACATCCAACCTTTTGATCCGTAGTCAAATGCTCTATCCATTGAGCTACGAGCGCCTTGCAGGGCGCCAGTGTAGGGCCAGGACCCGCCACTCGGCTACGGGATTCCAGTGCCTAGAGCTTCCAGGGACCCCAGCCGTTTCGCTGGTACAGCTTCAGTCCGGCTTTGGCGGCGTTGGTGGGGTCGAGTAGTTGCTCACCACTGGTGATGCCGATCTCAGCCAACCACTTCTTGTGCACGTTGAAGTAGATCTGGAACAAGCCGTAGCAGCAGTAGTTCTGCGCTCGTGGGTTCAGGCGGCTCTCGCGCTTGGCGATGCGCAGCGCCTCTTCCTCGAGATCGTCGGGCCAGATCTCACGAATGATCGCTTCGACTTCGGCAGCGGTGTACGTGCGAGTCGGGGGGTTGATCGTTGGCGTCGGCGGTGGGCGCGTCGTCTTGGTGGTCGTCACCACCTTCACCGTGGTCGCGGTGGTCGTCGTCGGCGCGGTGGCGTTCGCCGGCACGCAGATCTTCTTGCCGACCATCAGGAATGTGGTCGAACTGGCCGCGTTGACCTTCAACAGGTCTTTCATCGCGACACTGTGCTTGTTGGCGATACGTAACCAGCCGTCACCGAGAACAACCACATACGTCTTCGCGCAGTCGAGCGAGAACGGGGGAACGTACACAGCGGCCGCCGGAGTCGTGACTGCCGGCGTGGTGGCCTGCACCGTCGTGGTCGGCGCTTGTGCATTCGCGGGCACGCAGATTGTGCTGCCGACCAGCAGGAACGACGAGACAGTCGCGGCGTTGGACGACAGCAATTCGTTCAATGTGACGCTGTGTGCATCAGCGATGCGCAGCCAACCATCGCCGAGCACGACCGTATACGTCTTCACGCACACCGGCGCGGGCGCCGCTACCACCGGTTGCGCCGCGGGCAGTGGCGCGGCGTCGGTCGGCGCCGCGGTTTCGGCTGCAACGGTGACCGCAGCAGCAGTTTCGGCAGCGACAGTAACGAGCGGCGTCTCGGCTTGCACCGAGGCATCTACAGAAACGGCGACGGTTGCAGCAGATTCTTGGGCAGCGGCGATGGCGGCTGCCTCGCCGGCGCCAAGACCAAGCGCGGAACGCCCGTCGTCGCCACCGCGCAGTGCCATTGCTACGGGTACGCCGAGTGCGAGCAGCACCATCATTGCGCCAACGCGACGCAGCAGCGGATTGTTGTCGCCGCCAAACGGTGTCCGGTGTGTGCGCACGCGACCAGGCGGAGTCCGGCCGCCGAGGCCGGTTGCGGCGTCGAAGGGGCGACAAGCAGTGTCGTCGAGAATGATCACGCCGTCGGCGTCGATCACCGGGATCTGCTGTGTCTCGCCGTGCTGGCGGGCGCCGCCCGAATGACTGCTGGCCCGACGTGCGCTGCGATTTCGGCCGGCGCTACCACTTCCCCAACTCGTGCGACCGGCGCCACTGCTGGGGCCGGTGGTACGGTCCGCGGACTTGCGCCGGGGCACGATGCGCTCGATCGGGCGGGTCGGCTCGTGCCGCCAAAAATCATGCGGGTCCGAGTCGAGCGGATCGACGTCGTGCGGTTCTGAGCCGTGTGAGCCCGAGCCGCGCGCATCCGAACCGTACGGGTCTGGGTCGTTCAGGTCTCGTTCGTTCATGGCTGATTCGTTGCTGGCGGCGGACTTGCTGCCGGTATTACGAGCCACGGGTGCTGTGAAATCGAAATCGCCGTCGTAATCGAAGTCGTTGTTGAGTTCACCGAATCCGAACACTCATCCACTCCTTCGCAGGCCCGCGATGACCGTTTCCGGCCCAGAAGTTCGCTACTTGTCTATCCCAGTTGTAATGGAAATGCAACAATGTGTGGCCGCGGGGCGGTGTGACCTGGGGTAATCGGCCGGAATCAACCCGAAAAATGGCAACAGTCCGAACCATGAGGGGTTCGGACTGTTACGGATCCCTTGCGAGATCACTGGCGGAGAGGGTGGGATTTGAACCCACGGTCCACATGACATGGACCCCGCATTAGCAGTGCGGTCCGATCGACCTGACTCCGGCACCTCTCCGCCCGGCAGGCTACAGCAACGATTGCCAGGCTCACCCTGCCGCTCTCCGGGCCAAGGCGGCGACCCGGCCGCCCGACTTGCCGCCGCAGGCATCCGAGTGTGCCCAGTGCAGTTGATGAATTGCGTCAAGTCTTCGCGATCTGCGTCATCCGCTCCCGCTCTAACCGTCAATCCTCCACGGATGATCGCGAACCGCGGCGGGATGGAGACCCAGAGTGACAGTCAGCAGTGAGCACGACAGCAGTGAGCACGACAGCATTGAGCACGCCCGGGTGAGCAGCAGCGTGAACCGCAGTACGAGTCCGGGTCTCGTTCGATGCACGAGCGAGCGCGCCGGCTACCGGCGGCGCTGTCGGGTCGCGGTTCGTTCAACGCCCGATCGACTCGCCGCGGCGTGGTACCACTCGCCGCCGCTCGCTCGTCACTCCATCATGGCTGCGTGCGCGACAAGCGTCGCGCTCGTCTTACCGCTTCGCACCACCGCGGTTGTCGCTGGCACGACCGCAACCGTCGGTGTTCTGCTCGCTGCTGCCGCCTTAGTCGACACCCGTGAGCATCGACTGCCCAATCGGTTGCTTGCCTTTGCGCTGCTCGTCGCTCTCGGCGGTGCGCTGTTGTCGGCCGACGTCGCCGCCGTGCGCAACGCGCTACTTGGCATGGTGCTTGCAGGCGGACTCTTGCTGCTGGCGCATCTGAGTCGCGGAGTCGGAATGGGCGACGTGAAGATGGCTGCCGTCGTAGGTGCCAGTACGGCAGCGGCCACCAACAGGTTGCTCGCTGCACCCATCGCAATCGCGATGGCGGCCTTCGCCGCGGCCACCTACGGATTCCTGACAAGTCGTCGACGGGTTGCATTCGGGCCAGCACTTTGGTTCGGCTGGGCATCGGCGCTGGCGCTTGTTACCGCAATGACCTCAAACGGATGGCTGTCGTGAGAGGGCCGACGAATCGTGTGCGCAGTCGCGTGCGAACGCAATGGCTCGCTCTGGGCGCGGCGCTCGTCGTGCTCGCTTCGGTGCTGGTCGGTTGGGCACTCACGCAAGCCGCCGACCGAGTGCAAGTAGTACAGGTGGCGCAGCCCGTGCGCGCTGGCGATGTGATCGCCGTAGGCGATCTGTCAGTCGCCGACGTCGCTTTCGATGCACAGATAACAGGACTCGTACCCTTCGCCTCACTCAACGCGTTGGCGGGTCGCGTCGCAACGATCGATCTCGAGCCGGGCACGTTGATGCAAGTCGGCATGTGGAGCGACGTGCCCGAACTCGCCTCCGGTGAAGAAGCAGTCGGTGCGTTGCTGGCCTCGGGACGCTTCCCAGCCGGACTAGCGCGCGGCGATCTAGCAATCGCGGCGCCGATCGACACAGCTATTGCGACCGATCCGACCATCGTGCGCGTGATCGCTGTGCAGGCGCAGCCGAACGGCGACCTGCTCATCACGCTCGCCGTTGCTCACGCCGACAGTGTTGGCGTCGCGCAGCTGGCAGCGACGAATCAGTTACTGCTCGTTGGCCAATCCATCGACGGTGGCGCATGATCATCGCGGTCGGCTCTTGGCGTGGAACCGGAACTACCACTACGGCATTGCTCCTCGCTGCCAGCCTCGCGATGCCCGACGCAACGGAGAGCTGGTTGATTGAGGCTGACCCAGCCGGCGGCGCTCTCGCGGGTCGAATGCAGCTCGGCGCCCACAGCATCGGCGGACTCGAGCGAGTTGCGTTTCCCACCGAGCGCGTCTCGCCGGTCGAGGCGTTCAACATCGTCGCGCACGAAAGCGCTGGACTACGAATCGTCACCGCGCCGTCCGATCCATTTCGCGCGCATGCCTGCCATCAGCCACGGCTGCCGTGGGTCGCATCAATACGCGATCTCTCCAGCCACGTTGTTGTTGATGTTGGTCGTCTGCGCAGCGGAACCCCGGTGTGGCCGATTCTCGCAATCGCCGACTGCGTGCTACTGGTCACCTCACCCGAGGTCAGCGCCGCGGTCTCTGCGAGCGAATGGATGCGGGCCGATGGTCGCGTGTCACCCGCTGATCCCGGGCTTGCGACCGGTAAGACGCGTTACGTCTTCGTCGACGCACCGGCGGGCATCGCGTTTCCACGCACGATGCTGGCCGGCGAACTCGGAGATCAGTTCGCTGCGTGGCTTCCCTGGGAACCATCCGCAGTGGATTTAGTTCATCGCGGTGCACTGCCCGATGATCGGCGTTTACGTAGAAGCGGACTGATGGCCGCGGTCAACAGCCTGACGGTCCACATCACAAGAGTGCGGATCGACGCATGACCGACGAAGAACTCGATGTCCTCGTCGTCGAGGTGCGACGAAATTGGGGCGAACGCTTTCCTGTGCCCAGTCGTGGTGAATCTGCAGCCGAACGCGACCTGCGCGAGCAAATCACTCGCGATGTCATCGAGCGCGAGGTCTTGCCGGAGCTAGCTCGTCAACGCGTCTCGGCTCGGCTCGCGCCACTGACGGCTGACGAAGACACAGCGCTGGCGGAACTGATCGTCTCGGAAATGTTCGGTCTGCCGCGGTTGCTCACCGTGTTGCGCGATCCCGGTGTGACCGACGTGTTGGTGTTCGGCGCCGACCCCGTGCGCGTCGAGCGCACTGACGGCACTCAGCAATTGCTGCCGCCGCTGGTGCGTCGCGATCGTGACCTCGAGCGCATCATCTACGACACGGCTACTTCGCGCCGACGGCCCTTCAACCGCGAGCACCCCTTCGTCGATCTGGAACTGGAACCGGGCGTCCGCTTCCACGGGGAGGGCTTCGATGTCGTGCAGCGGCCATTGGTGACAGTGCGGCGCGCAGCCGTTTTCGGAGTAGCGCTCATGGACTTAGCCGAGCAAGGCATGCTCGACGAAGGTGCCGTAGCTCTGTTGCGCGGCGCGATCGCTGCCGACATGAATGTCGTCGTGTGTGGTCGCATGGGCTCGGGTAAGACAACGCTTTTGCGTTCGCTCGTTTGCGAAGCCGACATCGACGATGTGATTGTCACGGTCGAGACCGACTTCGAGTTGAACCTGGCCAGCATGGGTCGGCATCGGTTTGTGCACGCCTACCAAGCACGAGTGCCCAGCACGTCCGACGGCGTGGGCATTTCGTGTCACGACATGATGGTGCCCGCGCTGCGTACACGCGCCGATTGGATCGTGGTCGGTGAGGTGCGCGGGGCTGAAGGCGGCGCGTTGGTGCAAGCAATGTCGATCGGCCAGGGCGCGATGGCAACGGTGCACGGCGGTTCGGCAAAAGACGGCATCGAGCGACTCGCTGAACTGATCGCGTACCACCACGAAATCGAACTCCGCATGGCGCGCTGGCAGGTGTATCGCAGCGTCGATCTCGTCGTGCACGTCACCGGCAACAACCGCACAGGTCGCTATGTCACCGAGATCGTGGCGCCATCGGTTGAGGAGGATGGTGCGCGCTTCATCATGCATCGCCTCTTCGCCAGCCGGCCTGACGCGGTCGATGGTCGTGCGCGCCCTGCGACCGAACCGCAGCGGCCGATGCTGGAGCGCTTGCGTGCTGCAGATGCGGGGTTCAGCACAGATTGGTGGCACAGCGCTGGCGACACACATCGCCCGCTGCGCGCTGGGTCCGATTTCGCATTGGTCGGAGTCTGAGCGATGCTCTCGGCCGCGTTGCCCCCAACCGCCGTGGCGTTGGCTGCCCTTGTGTTGCTGGGCGGTGCTGCTCTGGCCGCGGGCCGTGCATTCAGGACAGCACCAATGGAGGCAGACACGTCAGCGGCAACGCCAGTGCGCGTGAAGCGATCCGCCAACAGCGTCAATGGAAATCGTGTGGCGATCGCCGCGGCCGCCGGTTTCCTGGTGCTTCTTGCAACTCGTTGGCTGATGTTGGCACTCTTGGTCGCGGCGGTGGTCTTCTCGTGGAAGCGCCTGCTGCACGATCAGCGAGCCGACGACGAGCGTCGGCGCGTCGAGGGAATTGCAAAGTGGTTAGAAGATCTGCGCGACACATTGCGCGGCTCAGCCGTCGGTGCCGAAGAAGCACTCGAGCAGGTTGCCTTGCGTCCACCAACTGCCATCGCCGCGCCGCTGCAACACTTTGTGCAGCACCGCCGACAGGGGTATCGAACCGAGGACGCGTTGACGGACCTCGCCGACGAACTTGCGCATCCCACCGCCGACGCCGCTGTCGCGGCGATCTCGTTGGTGATCGGTGGTTCGACGGGTGCTGGTCGCCTGTACGGCACGGTGAACTCGTTGGCAGCGGCCGCGCGCTTCGAAGTCACCGCGCGCGAGCGCATCGACCGAACTCGCGCGGTGTACCAGTCGAGCATGAAGCGACTCATCGTGATCGGAGCGCTGTTGGTGGGGTACTTGCGTTTCGCTGCCGGGGGTCTGCTCGATCCGTACAACACGGCTGTCGGTCAAGTCGTTCTTCTCTTGCCGCTCAGTCTCTGGCTCGGTTGTGTGTTGTGGTTACGTTCGCTCTGTCGCTACGAGACGGCGCGATGAATCCGTTGCAGGTCGGTGCTCTGGTCGGCGTCATCACTGCGGCCGGCTGCTGGTGCGTTGTCTTCTCGGTGCGGCGCGCCCCGCGCTCACTGGCAATCGCCCGCCAGCACATGCAGGGTTCCGAGGCACGCACTGCCTGGGCAGATTCGTTGGCATCCGGCGCGTTCGGCGGGTGGGTGGCCAAGCGCTTTGGCGGCGACCTGCAAATGTTGCAACTGACGCCGACCGCGGTGGTGACGAAGGTATTGGTATCCGTGGGCACGATGTTGTTCGCCCTGCTTGCGGGGTTCGCGGCGCTGATTTCGGTTGGCGCGCTGGCGTTGTCCCCTCTGTGGCCAATCGTCGCATTGCTGTGCGCAGCCATTGCCGGCTGGATCTCGCTCACCGACGTCGCGAACAAGATCGAGCGAGAACGCGGCGCCGTGCGACGTGCTTCGAACGACTTCGTGCAACTCGTTGCTGTTGGCCTCACTACCGATCAGAGCGTGGAGGAGGCAATCGGATTCGCTCTGGCCGTCGGAGCGAGCGATGCGTTCGACACGTTGCGCCAGCAGATCTCGACGGCGCCGCAGCGGGGTGTCGCCGTGTGGGAGGCGCTCGACGAGTTCGGTCGTACGTACGACATTCGAGAGATCCGTGAGTTGGCAGCGAGCATCGAACGCCAAGGTTTGCAGGGCGTGTCGATTGGCGACACCGCAGCGTCACTTGCGGAGGCGATGCGGGCGAAGGCGCTTGACGATCTCGAACGAGCCGCCGACAAGGCCAACGCCAACCTGTCGGGGCCGACCGTTGGATTCGTGGTCACCACGATCGTGTTTTTGGCCTATCCACTTGCGCAGCGCATCAGCGAGGCGTTCGGTGGTTAGGCCGGGACGGCGCACCGCCGCTATCGGTGTGTTCCCAACTGTTCTCGACAACAACAACAACAACAACAATGACAAAGGACGGGCGAAATGAATGAGCAACTGCTTCCACTCGCGGTGTGGGTACAGGTGATGTGCGGCGACTGCCGCGCGCGCCTGACGCATGCATGGCACTCGCGCCACGAGGAAGATGGCGTCGACGAAGCCGTGACCAAGATGATTTGGTTGGCAGTCGGAATTGTGGTGGCGATCGCTGCCACGACGTTCTTCACAGCAAAGTTCAACCAGGCGCGAGACAACGTTCCCGATCCGGTCGGTCCGTGACCAGCGACTCCGGCGCGGTCGATGTTTCGATTCAAATGCTCTTTGGCATGATCGCCGTGTTGTTTGCGATGTTGTTGGTGTTCGACACCTCGACGTACTGGCATGGTCGCAACGTCTACAACGAAGCGGCTGCCGAGGGAGTGCGCGTTGCCGCCGCCTTCGACGGCTCGTGTGCCGATGGCATCGCCGCCGCGGAGTTATCGGTACGAGAGTCGGCGGGTGCGTGGGCACGCGACGTGCGCGTGTCGTGCACCGATGGGCCAGTGGTGACAGTCACCGTTTCGGGCAGCTCGCCCGGCGTGCTCGCTGGTGCGCTCGGCTTCAGCGTGCGCGTCAGCGAATCGGCCCCCAAGGAACGCTGACGAAGCGCATGAGGACTCGCTGCGGTGACGATGCGGGCGTTGCGACGCCGGTGGAGATGATGTACCTACTCGTCTTCTGCATGATCGCGGTCGTGTTCCTGGGTTTCGTCGGGCGCCTCCATGCAGCGGGTCTGCAACTTACGAATGCAGCGCAGAGCGCGGCACGTTCTGCATCGATGGCTGCAGATCCGACATCGGCGCAGATCGCTGCGCTGGAGGCCGTCGATGTGTACGGATTGCAATCGCGCTGCATCGGTGGTCCGTCCGTCGTGATGTCGTGGGCCCCGTCGCCATCGGGCTCGTGGCAGGGCGGGTCCGTAACTGTTCGCGTCAGTTGCAGTGTGCGCAACCAAAGCCTCACCGGTGTCTGGTCACCGGGCTCGCGCACAGTTGCGGTGACCGATACCCAACCGATCGATCGGTATCAGCGATGAAGTTGAGAGCGCGCGAGCGAGACGGTGGGGCGATCTCCGTCGTAATGATGCTGCTGCTCGTCATGGCACTTGCGGGTGGCGGGCTGATCTTGGATGGAGGCCGCGCAATGGTGGCCCGGCGACATGCATCGAATACAGCTGAGGCGGCGGCACGCGCGGCAGTCTCGACAGCGACACCCGTCAGTGGATTCGACCGCGTGTCGGCGCGCGCCGCCGCTGTCGTCTACGCGAGTCGGGCGGGCGTGTCGGCAGCCGATATCGAGGTGGAAGTAGGTCTCGATTATGTGACGGTGACAATTACCGAGCGCCGATCGACAGTGTTCTTGATTCTTGGCGGCCAGGAAACGATGACAGTGCGTGCGACGGGTACGGCCCGCGTCGCGTATTCCGACTAGGACTGTAGGAGCAAGCCAATGAAGATGAATCTGCGCCGCGGAACATTGCGGGTGTTGGCATCGACCCTCCTGATCGCGGTGATGGTCGGTGTACCGCTCGGGCTGAAGCGGCTCGTCGGCTTCCCGCTGCCGAGCGCCACGCAGCTCGGCGATGCATGGCGTCACAACAAGATCGACTCAGACCTCGTCCTGTCCGTCGGTGCGGCCATTTTCACCGTCCTATGGCTGTGGTTCGTACTCACCGCACTGGCTGAGTTGCTGCACGTCATCAAGTGTCGTTTCGACGGACCGGCGGCAGTCTTGCGGCCACTTCCGCATGGTCCGGACCGATGGATTCGCCAGCTGATGCGGTTCATTGCGTTCTCGTCGGTCACCGCGACCGCAGCGATGGGCAGTCTGATATCGGCACCGCGGCCGCTCTATGCCGAGGGGCAACCCACCAACACGGCGGCGGCGACGCATCAAGTGGTGAGCGGCGACTGCTACTGGGATATCGCCGACCAGCAGCTGACCCTGTCCATGCAACGCGAACCGACGCCTCGCGAAGTCTTCGACTACACAAACGAGTTGGTTGCGCTCAATCACCCGTTGCTCGGCCATCGCGACCCCGCGCTGATACTGCCTGGTGAAACGGTTGTGTTGAGCGGTGCCGCTATCGCTGCGCACGAGATCGCGATACCCGTTGCGCAATCCGTCGTACCCGTCATCGAACCAGTCGTTGCTGAACCAGCCGTTGCTACAGCGACGGCCAACGCGGAGAATTCGTCGGCCACAGCGTCGTACGTCGCCGGTTTCGGGACAGCGCTGCTGCTCTCTGGGGGAGCGATCGGAATGCTCGAGTCGCGTCGTCGCCGCCAATGGCGCGCGGCCGTCGTCGGGACTCGCTTGGCCATGCCTACTCCTTCGCAGGTTCGCACCGAGACGGTCCTACGAGCGCTCGCTGGGCCCGAACGGCTGGCGCGCCTCGATGTAGCGTTGCGCGCGGCCGCGGCCGATCTTGCGGCGCAGAGTGCGGTCGTGCTCGCGGCTGTACTTGGTGATGCAGGTGATGTGTGCCTGTTCATACGCGGTTCGGCGACTCCGAGCGACGCCGTTTGGCAACTCGACCTCCAGGCCAACACATGGCGACTCTCCGCCGACACACCATTGCAAACCTTGGCTCCGAACGCCCGGCTGTGCGCGCAGCCGTGTCCGGCGTTGGTGCATCTCGGCGGAGTGGTACACGGTGGTGAGTTGTTCGTCGACCTTGAAGCAATCGGAGTGCTGTCGGTCGTATCACCTCACTCATCCGCGATTCTCCGTCACGCCGCGGCCTCATTGGCGGTGTCACCGTTTCTGGACACGGTGCGACTGTTCACCGTCGGTGTTGGCGATGCGGCGATCGAAAACGACGGCGTCGAACAGGTCGACTCGCTGGACGCCGCACTCGATGCGGCGACGATGGCGCTGGGCAGCACGATGGCTGCAAGTCGCTCAACGTCAACGTTCGGATTGCGGGTGGCGGGCGCAGGTGGCGAGGCGTGGGAGCCAGCGATCGTCGTCGCTGCTGGGCCACACGAACCCGGCGAGCTCGCTCACCTTGCCGCCATCACTTCGCCCGGACGCGGCCTGGCCGTGATGGTCGATGTTGCACTCGATGTCGCCGAGATTCGTTGGCAGCTGCGAGCCGATGGCGATGGACACATACTTGAACCAATCGGCATTCGTGTTGCGCCGGTCGGCTGTGCCCCGACCGACATCGCCGCGGTCACCGAACTTCTTGCCGCGACAGACGTCGCGACGGTCGAGCGGGTGGACGTCAAGCGATCTCACTCCGCGAGTCGCTTCATCGAACCCGATTGGGCCGTGATGGTTCGTGTGCTTGGCCAAGTTGACGCCAGCTCGCGCGATGGAACGGTTGCGGAGTTCGAACGCTCGAAGGCTCTCGAGTTGGTGGTGTGGCTCAGCCAGCACCGCCGACGCCCAACTCGCAATGCGGCGCGCTCAGCCCTCTGGGATCTCGATGTTCGCGATGCCACGTTTGCCAACGTGGTCAGCGACGCGCGCCGCGCACTCGCTCGCGCTGTCGCACCGCCAGATGGCGACGAATGGATCGCGCGCACGCTGACCGAGGACCTGCCGCTTCACGTTGGTGTCGTCACGGACGCGGAGTTACTCGCCGCTCGCGTCGAGCATGCCCGTGGCCTGCCAGCACTAGACGCGATCCAAATTCTTCGACCGGGCTTGGACCTGGTTGCCGGCATGCCGTTTGCTGGCACCGGTTACCTGTGGCCCGATGCCGAAGGTGTGACGTCGTCGCTGGTTCTCCTCGCAACCGGTGCGGCGATCGAACTCGCCAATCACTACTTGTCGCTGGGCGACGTTGAAGGTGTGTTCTGGGCTACCGGCCAAGGCTTGAAGGTGCTCGCCGGTCACGAGGAACTGATTGCGTTGCGCATGCGATCGCAAGCACGCAACGGCGATCTCGCCGGCGTCCGCCACGAGTGGGAGAGCTACGAGCGAGCACTCGTTGCCGATCCGTGGGCAGCTGCCGAGCCATCGCCAAAGCTGATGGCACTGCGCCGCGAGTTGCTGACGCCTTCTTTCGCGCCAGCAGGCAGTTGATCAGAGCCGGGTAAGGGGGTTGAACCCTTGACCTACCGCTTACAAGGCGGTTGCTCTACCACTGAGCTAACCCGGCGACCGCAGCAGTGTAAGGCAGTGCGGTGCCAGCTCAGCCGTGTTCTTCTGCTTCGGCAGCGTCGGACTCGGCCTTTGTCGTATGAACGGTTCCCTCGGGGTGCTGGGGCGGGGAGTAGAGGGAGTAGAGCTGCAGTGGCTCGTCACCGGTGTTGGTGATGTTGTGCCAAGTCCCTGCGGGCACGATGATCGCCCACTCGCTCTCCACCTCGTGGCGCTCGGTCACTTCGGTGCTGGTCGGACCGAACTCGACGCGTGCGTGCCCCTTCTCGATACGCAGGAACTGATCGTTGTGGTGATGAACCTCGAGGCCGACCTCGCTGCCGACGTCGATCTTCATCACCGTTAACTGCGCGTGCTGTCCGGTGTAGAGCACCGTACGAAAGTTCTTGTTGTCCTTGGTGACGTCTTCGATGTTGGCAATCCAGCCGGTCATTGGAGGCTCCTTGTTGTTGCCGCCTCGGCCTGATGTAACCGATCTGCCATCGCCGCTTGCAGAGTGTCGATGCTCGACAGATCAAGTGTCACGTTGACAACATCGTGGTCATACGAGGTCGTGACTGCGAGGCCCAGGGTGCGAAAGACGAGCTGCATGTCGCCGTTACCGAACATCGTCGAGGCAATGAAGCGTTCGATCCCGCAGCGACGCGCGACGACAACTAGCCGCTCCAATAGCAGTGTTGCGATTCCCTCGCGATGGTGATCATCGGCGACGGCAAAGGCAACCTCCGCTTCGTTCAGATCGCTGGTCACGACGTACTCACCGATGCCGATGATCACGTCCTCGATGACCGCCAGCATGGTGACGTGGTGGCCAATGTCTTGCGCCACGGCGTCACTCAGCTCGGCGTCGGGAAGCGACCGCCGCGCTCCGAGGAAGCGAGCAGAGGTGGCCGAGTCGCTGAGGCGGGCGTAGAACTTGCGCACCCTGCCAAAGTCGGCGGGTTGCGCGGCGACGATCTCGACCGAATTGCCGTTCGATAACAAGGCAGAACCGACGAGGCCCGCGAACGGAAGTTGCGGTACAGAATCGATTTGTGGTGAGCGGTCTAGCGTGCTCACGGTCGGCCTCACTTGTCGCTGCCGCGTACGACCACTACCGGCACAGAGCTGCGGTCGAGCACGCTGTTGACAACCGACCCGAGCAAACCGGAAAGTACGACGCCGCGGCCGTGCGATCCGAGCACAAGAAGGTCGCCATCGCGTACTGCGTTCAGGACGACTGAAACAGCGCTGCCTTCGACGAGCTGACGCTCGATAGTTGCGGCGAACTTCTCGCGTGCGTTTTGGACCGACCGATCGAGGATGCTTGCAGCATCGACCTCGGTGAGGTCACGCGCCTGCGAGTCGTTGAGAGTGGGCACGTACGGATACGACCAGGCGTGGACGATGACGAGCGGGACGCCGTGACGGTCTGCTTCCTCGCCAGCCCATTCCACGGCGGCGTCCGACAAGTCCGAGCCGTCGATCCCGACGACAACGCGGTCAGGGCGGCCGCGACTCGCTGCGCCACGAACCACGACCACCGGACACGGGCTATTGCGCACGACAGCTCGTGCCGTGCTGCCGAGCAAGAAAGCCTCCACCCCGGTGCGCCCGCTCGCTCCGACAACAATCAAGTCGTCGCGGTCGGCTTTACCGATGAGCACGCCCATGGGCGAGTTGGGGCTTGCCTCGCACGTGACTTTGAGATCGGGCTGCGCCTTCTCGACTGTTTCCCGAATCTGCTGCAGGCTGGTGTCGGTACTTTCCCGCAAGGCCGTGTACATCTGCTCGATAGCCCACGCATTGCTGACCTCCGTGAATGCGGGCACGTGGTAACAGGACACGATCCGCAACGGAACGTGTCGTGACGCGGCTTCACTCGTTGCCCACATGACGGCCTCCGTGGACGATGTGCTTCCGTCATAACCGACGGTGATCTGCTTGGTCATAGCTTCATCGTGACCAATTACAAGCCGACCGGCTAGGGCATTGAGTCCCAAAAGGTGCGATCAGCACCAGCGTCCGGATTTCCCTCGTCAGGGGCAACTCGTCGTCAGATGTAGCCGAGGTGTCGTGCTTCGCGCTCAAGCCGATCGCGGTGATCGGGATGTGCGATACCGATCAGCGCGGCTGATCGTTCCCGGATGGACCGGCCGCGCAGCTCCGCGACCCCCCATTCCGTTACCACCTTGTCGACGGTGTTCTTCGGTGTGGTCACCACATCGCCAGCGGCCAGTTGGGAAACGATCTTGGAAATCTCGCCCGCCTTGGCGGTCGAATGCAGCACGACGAAACCCTGTCCGCCGGGGGAGTACATCGCACCGCGAGCGAAGTCCGCTTGCCCGCCGCTCGACGAGTAGTACTTCCCGGCCACGGTTTCAGACGCGCATTGGCCAAGCAGATCGACGGCGATCGTCGCGTTCATCGACACGAAGTTTGACTCTTGGGCGATTATCCGTGGGTCGTTGACGTATCGCACGGGCCACAGCTCGCAGGCGGTGTTCTCGTCGAGAAAGCTGTACAGCCGTTTCGTGCCCAACGCGAACGTGCCCACCGTCTTCGTGCGATTGAGTTGCTTGGCAACTCCGGTGATGACGCCTTGCTCGACGAGATCCATAATCCCGTCGGAGAGAAGTTCGGTGTGGATACCGAGATCGCGATGGTCGCTGAGCGCGGAGAGGATTGCGTTCGGAATCGACCCGATGCCGACTTGGATGGTCGCGCCGTTGGGGATTCGCTCAGCGATGTGGCCAGCGATCAGCCTGTCGGCTTCTGCTATCGGTGGCGGATGAACTTCGACTAATGGATAGTCGGCCTCACACCATCCGACGACTTGGCTGATGTGAAGTTGGTTGCGACCGAATGTGCGCGGCACCTGACGGTTGGCTTCAAGAAAGAACCGAGCCCGCCCGATCAGCGAAGCGACATAGTCAGCATTGAGGCCAAGGCTGAAGTACCCGTGGCGGTCCGGGCGCGATGCGGTTGCCAAGACGAGCGGATCGTGCGTTCGTGCCTTGAGGATCGCGCTCACCTCCGAGAAGTTGTTCGGCACTAGGTCGATGGTCCCGGCCTGAAAGCACGGTCTCGTGATGTGCGAAAGAAAGTACGAGACATGTCGGAGGTTGTCGCCGTAAACACCATGCAGATACGGCCGGTCGTGCAGCACGTGCATCTGGTGCACACGCACACGTCGCAGTTCGGCGCCGTTCGCATCAATGACGTCAAGCAACGTCACCGGTTCACCATTCGCGAGCGGAACGATGATGTCGGCTTCGGGCGCAAGATGGGCAAGCACCGCCTCCGCCGTTGTCGGCGCCGGTCGTGGAGGTGGTGGCGTCATTCGAAGACGGCGAGTTCGCGAACGCGGGCGAGCAGCACGTCGATCGCTGGTGCGTTCAAGCCGCCGTGCGGGAAGATCACGTCCGCGTAACGCTTGCTCGGCTCGATGAACTGCTCGTGGCTGGGGCGCACCGATTCCAGGTACTGAGCGATGATGCTGTCCGGTGTGCGCCCACGCTCGGCCACGTCGCGTTGCAGGCGGCGGATGAACCGCAGGTCGGCGTCGGTGTCGATGTACAGCTTCAGGTCGAAGCGATCGCGCAGTGTTGGCTCCCACAGCACCAAGATTCCTTCGACTACCACGATGCGCGCCGGCGCCAACATGCGCACTTCGTCGGTGCGGTCGTAGATCGTGAAGTCGTAAATCGGCACTGGCACGGTTGCGCCGTTGGCCAATGCGGCGAGGTGATCGTTCAGTAGCTGCCAGTCGAACGCATCGGGGTGGTCGTAGTTGAACTTGGCCCGTTCCTCGATCGGAAGATGTGTCAGCGACACGTAGTACGAATCGAGCTTGATCAGTGCCAGCGTGTCGTCGCCCGCCAGTTCAGCCAGTCGCTCGCTGACGGTTGTCTTTCCGGAGCAAGTCCCGCCAGCAACGCCGATCATGAAGGGGCGTTGTGGTGGCATGACGTCGTCACGCTAGCGACGGATCACCATGCCATGTGACCGAACACATGTGCGATGCCTGGCAAGTGCAACGGGCGTCGGGCAGGCTGTTGGGCACCATGACCATTGACACCCCATATGAATCGGCCGAACCCGTGTCGGAACGGCTGAGCGAACGAGAGTTGGCCATCATCGCGTTTGAGGCGAATTGGTTCACGCTCGACGAGGATCGGCACCTGGCCATCCGCGCGCGGTTCACCTGTTCGGTGGAGGAGTACAATCTTGAACTCAACCGGGTGATCGATCATCCGGCAGCAATGGTCGCTGACCCGCTGGTGGTACGTCGCCTGCGTCGTCAACGCGAGCGTCGCCGCCGGGCAATCATCGATGGCACGGCCGCCAGCGAACAGGGCTAGAAACCTAGGGAGTTCACATGAGCTACGACAACGGCGGTCGCACCGCCCGCCCAGCACCTCGCAGCAGCAGTGGTAGTTCCGCCCCGATGGGCAGCACCGTCGCGATTGTGGTCACTGCGATCGCCGTCTTGTTGGCCTTCTTTATCCTGCGCAAGGTCAACGACTCGGGCGCGACCAGCAGCGATACCCCTGGCACAAACACAACGATCGTCACCGAGAGCACCCTGATCGGCGAGACGACCCTCCCGGCCGGTGTCACCACTCCGACCACGCTTTCTGTCAGCAAGATCGGCACATCTGTGCAGGTCGTCAACGCCAGCAACCAAGAGGGTGTCGCTCGCAACATGAGCAACGCGTTGGCGGCAGAAGGTTTCACGATGGTCGAACCCGACACGGCCACGATCGACCTGCCGGTGACAAAGGTGATCTATAACCCCGATGATCCCAACGCGCTGCCAGTTGCACAGTTCGTCGCCACGCTGCTCGCTAATGCGGCCGTCGAACCAAGTGGCGCGGTAACGCCGTCATTGCTGACCGGCACTTGGGCTGCTGGCAGCAGCGTGATGGTGCTGCTCGGTGACGATCTCGCGGGCAAGACCCTCGCTCAGATCGCCGGCACCGAGCCCACCGGCACAACCACCGTCACAACGACGGTCTAAGTACTCAACTCGCGCAGCAGCGCGCTGGCTGAGTGTTCGATACACCACAGCGGTTCCCGTAGCGCGCGTTCGCGCCCGTGATCGACGACCAACGAACGATGGCGAATTCGATTGCCGACTTCTGGCAGCGCGTCGCCAACAATTGCTGCGACGGGTCGATCGGCGGTGACACACATCGCGTGCACGCCACCGACTACCTTGCCCTCGAAGCTCTGTTCATCGAGAAAGCCTTCGCCGGTGATCACGAGTTCGGATTGCACGATGTGATCGTGCAGGTCCAGCTCGTCAGCCACGAGGTCGAAGCCGGGTTGCAGGCGACCGCCCAGCGCGACCAGTCCACCAGCTAGTCCACCGGCCGCGCCGGTACCCGCCATGTTGCGCACGTCGACGCCATATTCCTGTTGGTACATCTGCGCCAGACGGTTCAAGCGGCCGCGCAATAGGTCGACCTGAGCCGGCGTCGCCCCCTTCTGCGGCGCGAACACCGGTGCCGCATCAACGAAGAGCGTCTGCACGTCACACGCGACCAATAGCTGCACAGCGCGCAACCGGTGCGGCGACGTGATCGCGCGTACGCAACCCAGCCCGCCGTCGGTTGTCGCGGAACCGCCGAGGCAGACGACAATCTTTGTCGCCCCAAGATCGAGCGCTTGGTCGATCAGTTCGCCGGTGCCAGTCGTCGTGGCCGCGATCGCATCGTTGCCTTCCGCACCGCCGACCAGCGTCAGCCCCGAAGCGCGCGCCATTTCGATGACGGCCGTGCCGCGGTGATATCGCCATTCCGCTTCCACCAGATCGCCCAGCGGACCGGTGACGGTGCTCGTGCGGTTGGCGCCGCCCAACGCCTCCAGCGTGCCTTCGCCACCATCGGCGACGGGTAGCTGCACACACTCGTGCCCGAGTTCCCAGCACGCCTGGGCAATCGCCTCGGCCACCTGCGCGCCGGTCGCCGTCCCCTTGAACTTGTCGACGGCCGCCAGCACCCGCATCAGGTCAGGCTACGGCTGCGCGTTTCGGCTGACGGAGCCCGGACCGCGAGGGGAAACCCGACTAGTTCGGTAGTGTTTCGGGTATGGCTGTCACCGTTCGAATCCCGACCACACTGCGTCCGATGACGGGTGGTGCCTCGCAAGTCCAAGTGGAGGGGGCAATTCTCTCCGAAGTGCTCGACAATCTCGAGGCCGTGCACCCGGGTTTTCGCGACCGACTGCTGGACGAATCGGGTCAGATGCGCAAATTCGTGAATCTGTTCGTCGCCGACGACGACGTGCGCTTCCTCAACGGTTTGCAAACACCGGTGCCCGCGGGCGAAACCGTCAGCATCATTCCTGCCGTCGCCGGCGGCTGAAGCCGATCCGGAATAGCAAAAGGTCCCGAGCTCTCGCCCGGGACCTTTCCGCTTTTTTCGAAATCTGACGCCCGTACGGGATCAGTAATCTTCCATCCCGCCGCCGGGCATTCCGCCACCGGCATCCTTCTCGGGCTTGTCGGCGACGACTGCTTCCGTGGTCAGGAACAGTGCCGCAATCGAGGCTGCGTTCTGCAGCGCCGAGCGGGTGACCTTGGCAGCGTCGATGACGCCGAGCTTGACGAGATCCTCGTACACGCCGGTTGCAGCGTTGAGGCCCTCGTTGCCCTTCATGCCCTTCACCTTCTCGACGACAACGCCACCCTCCATGCCAGCGTTCTCGGCGATCTGCTTCAGCGGCGCCTCGAGTGCCTTGGCTACTAGGCGAGCACCGGTTGCTTCGTCGCCTGTGAGCTTGCCAGCAGCGGTGAGCACCGCGGCTTGCGCACGAATCAACGCCACGCCACCGCCGGGCACAACGCCCTCTTCGATAGCGGCCTTGGTGGTGCTGACAGCGTCTTCGATGCGGTGCTTCTTTTCCTTGAGCTCCACTTCGGTGGCGGCACCGACCTTCAGCACGGCAACGCCACCCGACAACTTGGCGAGACGCTCTTGCAGCTTCTCGCGGTCGTAGTCGGAATCGGTGTTGTCGATCTCGGTCTTGATCTGGTTGATGCGACCCTTGATGTCGTCCTCGCTGCCAGCACCCTCAACGATGGTGGTCTCGTCCTTGGTGATGATGATCTTCTTGGCCGAGCCGAGCAGATCGAGCGTGGTGTTCTCGAGCTTCAGGCCGACTTCCTCGCTGATGACCTGACCACCGGTGAGGATGGCGATGTCTTGCAGCATGGCCTTGCGACGCTCGCCGAAGCCAGGCGCCTTGACGGCAGCCGACTTGAACGTGCCACGGATCTTGTTGACGACCAACGTGGCGAGCGCCTCGCCCTCGATGTCTTCAGCAACGATGACCAGCGGGCGACCGCTCTGCATCACCTTTTCCAGCACGGGCAGCATGTCGCGCACCGAGCCGATCTTGGATGAAACGAGCAGCACGTACGGGTCTTCGAGCGAAGCCTCCATGCGATCCATGTCGGTCGCGAAGTACGGCGAGATGTAGCCCTTGTCGAAGCGCATGCCCTCGACGAGATCCATCTCCATACCGAAGGTCTGGCTCTCTTCGACGGTGATGACGCCGTCCTTGCCGACCTTGTCGATGGCCTCGGAGATCATCTGGCCGATCTCGGTGTCGGCAGCGGAGATCGATGCGACTTGTGCGATCTGATCCTTGGAGTCGACTTCCTTGGCTTGCGACTTTAGGCTGCCCACGGCGGCCTCGACGGCGGCCTCGATGCCCTTCTTCAAGGTCATCGGGTTGGCACCGGCGGCCACGTTGCGCAAGCCCTCGCGGACCATGGCCCACGCCAACACGGTGGCGGTAGTGGTGCCGTCGCCAGCGACATCGTCGGTCTTCTTGGCGACTTCCTTGACCAGTTCGGCGCCGATGCGCTCGTACGGATCTTCCAGTTCGATTTCCTTGGCGATGGATACGCCGTCGTTGGTGATGGTGGGTGCGCCCCACTTCTTCTCCAGCACGACGTTGCGGCCCTTTGGCCCGAGGGTGACGCGCACTGCGTCGGCGAGCTTGTTCATGCCGGCTTCAAGCGCGCGGCGTGCTGTTTCGTCGAAAGCGATCTGCTTTGCCATTGCAATTCCTCCAGCTGGCGAGCTATCACTCGCGGTTTGAGACTGCTAGCACTCTAAGCCCTTGACTGCTAATGCGGCAACACGCGACCGGCAAACGGGTGCCATCGGGCGGCTGGCCCTAGGGTTTGCGGCCGTGCACGTTGTGGTGGTTGGTGGCGGAGTTGCTGGGCTCGGTTCGGCGCTGGTGCTGGCGCGCCACGGGCACCGCGTGACCGTTGTCGAGCGCGACGACACACCGATGCCAGCCAGCGCCGATGAAGCATTTGATTGGGATCGGCGAGGCGCGCCGCAGGTGCGGCACAGCCACGCCTTCTTGGCCCGGCTGGTGGGGATGCTGCGCCGCGACTATCCAGATATTTACGCAGAACTGTTGCGTGAGGGTGCGACCGAGATGCGATTCGGCGACGACATGCCGCCAGCGATCACCAACTTTGAACCGCAAGCCGACGACGCCGAGCTCGTGATGTTGGCTTGCCGACGGACCACGTTCGAGTGGGTGCTGCGTCGTGCCGCGATCGCCGAGGGTGCCGTGACGTTCCGCACGGGCGTCGGGGTCGTTGGTCTGACCTCCGAACGCGATGCTGAGGTGCCGAACGTGACCGGTGTTCGCCTTGCCGATGGCAGCGAGATCGCTGCCGACTTCACCGTCGTGGCCGCCGGTCGCCGCAGCGCACTCAGCGAGTGGCTCGCCGAGATCGGCGCGGTACCCGTTCCCGAAGACGTCGACGAGACTGGCATCGTCTATCTCAGTCGCTTCTATCGCTTACGCGAGGGCGAATCCCCGCCGCCGCGCAGCGGGCCGATCGGCGGCGATCTCGGGTACCTCAAGTACGGAGTGTTCGTCGGCGACAATCGCACGTTCAGCGTCACGCTCGCGACACCCACCGCGGATGAGGAACTGCGCAAGCTGGTTATCGAGCCTGCCGTCTTCGATACGTGCGCGCAACAACTGGTGGCGACCGAGCAATGGCTCGACGGCCGCGCCGTTGCGATCACCGACGAGGTGCACATGATGGCCGGGCTGATCAATCGTTGGCGCCAGCACGTCGTCGATGGTGTGCCGGTCGCCACCGGCGTCGGCGCCGTTGGTGACGCAGTGCTGTGCACGAACCCGCTGTATGGCCGCGGCTGTTGCACGGCGTTTTGGAGCGCACACCTGCTCGCTGATGCCATGGCCGCGCACGCCGACGATCCGGCTGCGTTGCTGGTGGCGTACGACACGGCGTTACGCGACGAAATCTTCCCCTGGTATCGCTCGAGCGTCGACCAAGACATCGAGGCACGTCGCGTCGCGGCCGCGCTGCTAGCGGGCGAGGACCCCGACGGCGACCCGAACGATCCGCGTGCCTTTATGCGCAGCGTGTTTCGCGACGGCTTGCTTCCGGCGATGCGGCGCGACGCAGTCGTGTTGCGCGCGTTCTTCCGCACTTTCAACCTGTTGTGTGCACCGGACGCGATGGTGAAGGACGCCGATGTCTTCGGCCGCGTGCTGGCAGTGTTCCAGGATCGCGACAACCGTCCACCGGAACCGTTGCTCGGCCCGGCGACGCGCGCTGAGTTACTGGCCGCAATCAGCTAGTCGACAGTGTCGGCGACGGCTTCGACTGCTTCGTCGGCGACCCTATCGAGCGTGTCGCGCATGCTCGTCATGCCGGGCACGTCGGCGAGCATCGTGTCTTCCAGGCGACTGTCGTCGAGGATCAGCCAGAGGATGACACCAACAAACGCGCCGATCAGGGGGAACACGATGAATGCCCACAGTTGTTGCAGCGCCTCGAAATCGCTATCTGCGAACAGGGCCGTACCGATGCTGCGTGCCGGGTTCACCGACGTGTTGTCGACCGGAATCGAGATCAGGTGGACCAGCGTCAGCGTGAGGCCAGCGACCACGCCACCCATGCCGGGAGCGAACTTGCGCGTGGTGGTGAACAGCACGACCATCACGAAGATGGCGGTGAGGACGACCTCGGCGACGATCGCCGAGCCCAGGCCGTAGTAATCGCCGGACCACAGGTTGGCGGCGAACTGACCGCGCGGCAGGTCCTTACCGCTCTGAATGCCGTAGATAATGGCCGCACCGCCGACGGCGCCGAACAGTTGTCCGATCCACGCGAACACAGCGTGCGTGCCGTCGATCTTGCGGGCGAGCAACATGCCCAGCGTGACGGCGGGGTTGATGTGGCAACCGCTGATCGGCCCGATGACATACGACATGACCAGCAGCGACAGGCCGAAGCCGAGCGCAATCGTCAGTACGCCGCCGCCGGTGATGATCGCGACGCCGGGGCCGCCCAGCATCAGCACCGCGGTGCCGACCAGCTCTGCCGCCAGGATGCGTCCGTTGTTCTGAGTGTCCATGGCGCAACCCTATGCCGTAGGGGTACCGTCGTTCTCCATGCCGTCGAACTTACGGGCCGCCCGCGGTCGTAGCGAAAGCATCCTGGTCATCACCGAACACGATGGCCAGCGCGCCCGTCGACCCGACCAGCTCATCGTCGAAGAACCGATGACCGTCCAACTTGATGGCGCGACGGTCAGCACCACCATGCGTACACCCGGACACGATTTCGAACTTGCCGTCGGCTTCTGCCACACCGAAGGGCTGCTCGCTGGTGTGCCCGTGACCGGTGTGCGGTACTGCGCGACCGGTTCGGCGGTCGGCAGCGAGTTCAACGTCGTCACCGTCGAGACCGCCGGCAGGGCGCCCACTCCGCGCCCGCGCCTCGGTAACACGACGAGTAGTTGCGGGCTGTGCGGCAACGACGCAATCGACGAACTGTGCGACCGGCTGTCGCCGTTGCCACCCACCGAATTGATTCCAATCGAGGTATTGCAAGCTGTGCCCGATTCGGTCCGCGCCACGCAGGATCTGTTCGAGGTGACGGGCTCCGTGCATGCGGCTGCTTCCTTCCGCGCCGACGGCACCGTGCTGCTGACCCGCGAGGATGTCGGTCGCCATAACGCGGTCGACAAGGTGATCGGGCGCATGTTGTTGGATGGCCAGCTTCCCGCGACCGGACTTGGCTTGTTTGTCAGCGGGCGTGCGAGCTTCGAGTTGGTGCAGAAGGCATGGGCAGCGGGGTTCTCGACGCTGATTGCTGTCAGCGCGCCAACTGCGTTAGCAGTCCACACAGCCCGGCGCGCCGGACTTGTATTGGCAGGCTTTGTGCGTGCCGATCGGATGAACCTCTACGCCCCCGAGCGGCTGTAACGCTTTGTCGTTTGGATTTGCGCCGTTAGCGTGACGACATGAGCGAACCGATCAGTCCCAAAGTCGGACGTGGCGTACTCCACCTGTTCTGCAAGCCGACGCTGTTGGTCGATGGCGAAGCGATCGTCGCAGCTGTCAAGGCCGCGCAGGGTGCTGGCGTCCAAGTCGTCACGGTGTCGGTGCTTGGGCACAAATGCGATGCCGCGTTCATGGCAATGCACGAAGACTGGCGCGAACTGCGCGCGCTCCAGACTGCGTTGCAACGCGCCGGCCTCGATGTTGTCGACAGCTACGTGAGCCTGACTGAGGTCAGCGATTACGCCGCCGGAATGCCGCAAGAGATGCTCGACGCGCGGCTGTACCCGACTATCCCGCCCGCCGCCCACCACATGCCGGCGTGGTGCTTCTACGCGATGTCCAAGAAGCGAGCGGCCGATGCGAACTGGTTCACGCTGCCATTCGATGAACGCAAGGCACTGATGCACGAGCACGGCACCAGCGGCCGCAAGTTCGCAGGTCGGATTGTGCAGTACATCACCGCTTCGACTGGCCTTGACGACTACGAGTGGGGCGTCACGCTGTTCGGCGTGAACCCCGACGACCTCAAGGATTGCGTGTACACGATGCGTTTCGACCATGCATCGGCGGTATACGCCGAGTTCGGTCCCTTCTACACCGGCCTCGTCGTGCCGGTGGAAGAGCTGGCCGCGCTCTTCTAGTCGGCAGACAGCTAGTCGTCACACAGCTAGTCGTCGCTGACTGTCACGAACCCGTCCGCGATGTCGCGGCCGTCGGCGTCGAAGGTGAATCGTTCGAACACCGCCGTGAGCACCTCGCCATCGCGTCCGATTGTGAGGTCGCGACCGGGCCCCGAGTAATCGATGTTGGGCCGAGTCGCCAATGCGTCGACGCACGAAGCGAAGCTACCGCACGGCGTTCCGCCGTCGGTAACGATTGGAATCTGCCGCGCGATTGCTGAGGGCTGGTCGCTGCCGGCCGACTGTGCCGCCAACGCAATCGCATTGACGCAGTCGTACGCGTTGTGAGCGAAGAGACCGGTGGTCGCCGGGTTGATGTTTCGTAACGACTCCATGAAAGACAGCAACGTCGGGTAGGCGAGTGGCGACACACCTTCAACACGCGCCCCGAGACTGCGCCCGAATGGTTGCGAGGTCGCCGGTCGTCGTATTGCGTCGTTGACCACATAGGTGGGTCGGTTGCTGCTGGCATCGTCGATCGCCGCGATGATTGCTGGGCCAGCCGTGCTATCGGCGATGACGACGACGACCTCAGACCGGGCGGCGACGACAGCCTCGACTGCGGCATTCAGCGAATCTTCGTTGCTCGTGAAGCCAACCATCGTTCCCACTGTGGCACCGTCAGCGACAACCGCCTCGCGAGTTGCTTCAGCGAATGGTCGACCAAAGTTGTCGTCGACGTACACGATGACCGCGCTGGTGGTGCCCGACGATTCGACGAGAGCAGCGAGCGCCTTCGCCTGTAGCGAGTCGCTCGCGATCGTGCGAATGAACAGGCCATTGTCCGGGAACGAGTCGAGTGCTAGAGCCGACGCAGTGGGGCTGCACGTCAGCACCCCGGCATCGACAGCAGTTCCGAGCGTTGCGAGCATGTTGGTCGCCGAGGTTGGGCCAATGATCGCATCGACGCCGAGCTCGATGAGTTCCAACATCGCCAGCGACGCCGTCGCTTCGTTGGTGCCTTCCTCACGCTCGACCAATCGGACCGGCATATCGTTCACGCCACCAGCGGCGTTGACCTCGTTGACGGCCAGCGTCAGCGCGTCGCCCATCGAGAGTCCGAGTTCAGCGGCAACTCCATTGCGCGGAAGGATTGCGCCGATCAACAGCTCGCCATCGTTGGGCCGCACCGTCGTGGTCGATGCGATGCTGGTCTCGCCAGGCGATGCTGGTGGCGAACCGTCGCTACAGGCTCCGAGCAAACCCGCGACCGCAGCGGCCACGCTCGTCACCTTGAGGATTCCCATATTCGTTTAAGACGGTACACAACACTGACGATGATTTGGGACCGTGACCAGCACGATGGCAGTACGACAACTGGACGATGCGGCTCTCATCGGCAACACGCGCGCCGGTGACGCCGAGGCTTATGGCGAGCTGTATCGCAGGCACTATCAAGCCGCTCGCATCGCGGCGCAGGCGCTGACGCACAACCGGTCCGACGCCGACGATGTGATCTCGGAGGCGTTTGCCCGTGTGTTGCGAGCGTCGCGATCGGGTGGTGGACCCGACGTGTCGTTCCGGCCGTACTTGGTGACGGCCATCCGCAATGTGTTCTACGACCGGATGCGTTGCAATCGTGAGTTGCCGCGCAACGACATGTTCGACGACATGCTCGACGACAGCAATTTCGCCGCGTTCGACTCCTGCACGGATTGCGAAGATGGTGAGGAGGAATTTGCGTTCGCGACTGCGGCACTCGCGTCGCTACCGGAACGTTGGCGTCGTGTGCTGTGGCATACCGAGGTTGAGGGTCGCAGTGCCGCCGAGCTAGCACCGCTGCTTGGTCTCGCGCCGAACGCCGTAGCAGCGCTTGCCTACCGAGCTCGCGAAGGTTTACGAGCGGCGTTCTTGCGAGCGCAGGGGTAGCTAGCTGCTGCCTTGATCGCGCAGGAACCGTTCGACTTCGGCCATCAGTTCCTCGCTATTGACTTCGCTGTTGACGACCTTGTCCGCTTCGTCGGCAAGTTCGCCGCCGACGCTGTCGTCGTCGTCGTTGTCGTCGTCGTTGTCGTCGTCGAGATCGTCGTCTGTGCCGTCGCTGAAATAGTCGTCGTCGACGAGGTGGCCGCTGTCGGCCATCGATTCCAATCGGGCCACGTAACCCATTAGTTCGCCGTCCTCGGCGACAAAGGTGCTGACGCGATTGTCGTAGTCGCGTGCATCGCTGTGCAGTTGCGCTGTCGGGCTGGGTGTGCCCAGCATCTCGCACGCTCGCTCGATCAGCGCCAACGATGCTTTCGGCGACGGAACCTGCGATGCATAAGCTGGCACCGCGGCCCATAGCGAAGCAGACGCGAGATCAGCGCGCGTGCAGCCGTCGTGCAGCACTCCGACTATTCCGGTCGGCCCCTCGTAGCGGCTGCGTTGCAGGTCAAAACGTTCGATGATGTCGTGCTCGGTGGCGGTCCCGATGAGTTGCACTGGGCGCGTGTGCGGCACGTCGGCGAGTAGAGCGCCCAGCGTCAGCACCATCGACACTTCGAAGCGCTGCGCGATCCCAATCACTTGCTCGGTGAACAACTGCCAACGCAGCGCCGGCTCGGGGCCGAGGGCAAGAATTACATCGCCGCCCGGAGTGCTCGCGCTCCACAAGCCGACTGTTGGCCAGACGATGGTTCGCTTTTGCTCGGGTGTCAGTCGCACGTGCGGCCGCACAGTTGCAAAGTCGGTGAACTCTTCCGGATCTATCTCGGCGAGCGGTTCCGCATTCCACGCTTCGACGAGGTGGCGCACGCTGTTGCTCGCTGCGTCGCCGGCGTCGTTCCACCCGGTGAAGGCCGCGATCAGCATCGGGCGCCGCAACTTGGGCTGGGCCAACCAGCGCACGTGCTCCATCGGTCGAAGGTTATCGCCGTGTCCGGAACCGGAACCCTTCACGACGGCTGATTAGTGAACCGTCGCACTTGACATGTCACAGGTCCGGAAGAACTATGTAGTTCTCACCGCCACCGCTCGCAATCACATCGTCAAGCCAACTGCCTTCGTAGACGTTGTTCGGTTCTTGCAATAGGTCGTTCTCTGTCGCGTCGGCGGGAGTCGTGACCAACGTCCACGCCTGCCGCTTGTATGTCCAGTTGCCGGGATACAGCCGGTGTGCTGCACGCCACCACGGCACTGCGGCGGCATCGCCGACCGTGCGCCGTAAATACTCGCCGAGCTCAAAACACGCAGCAGCCTTGGCTTCGTCGGTGCCGCGCGGTTGCGAGCCGGCGATCACTTCCTCGGCGTCGAGCGCGAAACGCGACTCGGCACCGTGGCGCACCCAGTCGGCAATCGCAGCGCGATATTCGACGCTGATGTCGGGAATCTTCTTTACCTCGACGAGCACACGGGTGAGCCGATCGGGCAACCCTTGCGGAATGTCCATGTCGCGCAGCGAACTGCGCTCGATCGACGCGCCGTGAGCTGGGCGAACAATGGTGCCGGTTTCGTCGATCCACACGGCCATCGGAATATTGATGAAGCCGAACAGCTCGTTGGTGATGTGCTGCGTGTCGATGAGCTGCGGATGCGCCAAGTCGGGGCTCGATGGCGGTGCTGCGTCAATCCAACGATAGGTGTGCGCTGGCTCGACATCGAGAGCGACGGTGACCACCGTCAACCCGAGCGGAGCTAGCTCTTGGTGCAGTGCCTGCCACCCGGGCAGGCTGGTGCGGCAGCCTCAATAGCTGGCCCACGCGACCAGCAGCACCTTGCGGCCGAGCAACGACGACAGTCGAAAGGTCGTGCCTTCGCGGGTGAGTAACGCAGGATCAGCCGCTTGCGCTGTCATCAGCGCCTTGCCGTTCAGCGTCGCCGGACCCAACGCCCACACGTCGTGCTCGTCGCTGTGTTCCAGCGGCATGGCCAGCGCATGAGCAGCGACGGTGACATCGATCGTGCCGTCGGCGCGCAAGCTGCCTGCCGCTGGCACGCACAATTCGCCCTGACAGAACCCTTGGGGCTTCAGATGCCAGCCGGTGTGATCGTGAAAGTCGTCGACGGTGACTCCGGCGAGCGAGGTAAGGATCATCGGCCCAAACCGTATAGCCGTTATCGGCAGCAGCGGTGCGTAGCCTGCGGGTTGTGAGCGTCACGATCGAAATCGCCGACGAGGCCACCGACGAATTGGCCACCGCGTTCGCTCGATTGATCCCGCAACTGTCGCAACGTTCGACGCCGCCATCGAAAGCCGAGCTGGCCGAGATGATCGCGTCGCCGGCCAGCGACGTGCTGGTTGCCCGCTTGGACGAAACGGTGGTTGCCGCATTGACGTTGGTGACGTTCCGCATTCCTACCGGCGTCCGTGCCTGGATCGAAGATGTCGTCGTCGACGATGCCGCTCGTGGCCACGGCGTTGGCGAGCAGCTCAATCGGTTCGCCATTGCACTTGCGCGCAGCAAAGGTGCCACGACAGTCGATCTCACGTCGCGGCCGTCACGCGCGGCAGCGAATCGCCTGTATCAACGAATCGGTTTTCACGCCCGCGACACCAACGTGTATCGCATCGACCTCGTTTGAGACCTCGATTGAGATTTCGCTGAAGGGTTAGGCCTTCGGGTGAGAGAAGAGCCAATCGATGATGTCGGCGGCGTAGTTGGGCTGAAATGGCGGAATGTGCGGACCGCCCTCGATCGTCCACAACTCGACGTCGCCATCGACCGGACAATCCGTAAACGCCATCATTGATGTCTCGTCGCCATCGATGGTGGAACCGAGATCGATTGCGCCGAGCGACTCCGTCGCTGTCGCACAGCCGTTGTAGGTCGCCCACGTTGCCACGGTTGTCTCGGCGGAGGGATAGGTGCCGACCACGGTCGAGCCACCGTCGTACATGATGGTTCCGTCGGCGGTGCCGTGAATCTGCAAGATGCTCACCGGCTCTGATGGTTCGCATTGCGCGGTATCCAGAAAAGTTGCGCCAGCGAGGCTGACGATGGCGGCAATGCGATCAGCGTGGTCGCATGCCATGCGGTACGACATGAAGCCGCCATTCGAGTGGCCGACCAGAAAGACGCGAGCGGGATCGACGCTGTAGGTCGTTGACACCTCATCGATGATGAACGAGATGTAGCCGGGATCGTCGACGGATTGCTGGTCGTCGCAGCACGCATCGGTGGCGTTCCAGAACGGCCGATTGAGTTGATTGGGTGTGCCGTCGGGGTGCACGTACAGAAAGCCACGCGCTTCAGCCTCCGGCTGCAGCTTGAAGTACAACTCCTGCAGCGCCCCGGAGGCGCCGTACCCGTGCAACAGGATCACCAGCGGCGCAGCGGTCGCGGCGTCGTAACCGGTGGGCACGAACACTTCATAAGGACGATCGTCGAACTGTGATGGTGTGGTGCTGGCGGTTGTCGTGACGGTCGTATCCGCGACAGATGTCGGCACGGTGTTGAGGTCGATGGTCGTCGTTGCTGCCGCGTCAGTTGTCGTTGCTGCGGTGGTGTTCTCGCTTGAACTGTCGTCGCCACCGCAGGCGGCAAGGACGAGTACGGCGGCAAAGAAAAAGGGGCGTCGCATTGGGTTGATGCTACGAGCGGGTTAGCGCGAGGGCGATGTGTCTTCTGCCGCTTGGCGAACCTGCCAGTCACGATCCTGCAAGGCAGCCTGTAGTGCGGCATCGACTTCCGGACCAGCGAATGGGGCCAGAGCCAGCACGGCGCGCCGGCGTATGGCGGGCTTGTCGGCGCAGCCAGCAAGAATCGCCGCCAAGCCACGCCGGTCCCCGATCGCACCGAGCGCAGCGATCGCTGCTTCGCGAACTAGTGGCTCGGTTGCCACCGTCGCGAGCGAGACGAGTGTCGTGAACTCGTCGTCGCTGACGCTCTCGTGTTCGCCGCATGCCCATGCCGCAGCCTCGACGACACCATCGTCGACGTCGGCCAGCAAAGGGGCCAGCGAGATCTCACGCCGCTTGGCGGCGATGATTGCGGCGCGGCGACGGACTCGGTGGTCGGAATCGTGGAAAGCCGCGAGCACTTCGTCGTCGCGCAACTTGCTCAGCCGGTCGAGCGCGCCTAGCGCCAACTCGCGCAACACGGCGTCGTCAGCTGCGAGTGATTCGCGGGCTACCGCTTCATCGCCCGTGTGCCCAGACTCCGCGACTCGTCGCCATGCGTCCGCGAGATCGCCAGTCATGGTGCCAGCACGCTGGTCATTGTTTGAGCACGCCGGTCATTGTTTGAGCCTGTCGGTGAGCGTGATCACGATCCAGGCCATCCCGAAAGCGATCACCGTTGCGGTGATCGCCGCCACCCAAAGGGCGAGCCAGCCGCTGGCAACCACCGACCACACTCGCCGCCAGAAAGGCGTAGGTTCGGCCAGCGGTGCCTTGATCTCGACACGTGGTGCCTGATTGCCAACCCGACCGCGTGCCGGATTGGCTTCGGCTCTGGCAGGCTTTCTCCATCCGGAAGCAATCAACGCCACAATTGCAAGGCCGGCAATCCAGCCAGCCGCGACGGTGAGCTCGGTGACGTTCACTGAATGGAGATGGTAATGGAGCCTGTTGCAGAACTCGCTGCGCCCTCGCGTATGCATCGTGTGTGGGCATTTCCATTTGCCGGACTCGGTGCCGTCGCGGTGTTGGCACCGCTGATAATGATGATGGTCCCAAGCACTGCCTTCGTCGAGAAGTCGCGTTGTACGGAATTCGACACGGCATCCGAAGGGTCGCCGCCGACGTGTGTTGCAGAAGTGAAGGAAGCCGTTGAGTTCGCGTTGGTCCCCGCAGACGCTGAGCCCGTACTTCCCCGTATCGACATTTCGGGCGTTCCGACATTCGACCCGAATGGCAACATCTACTTCATCACGATTCGCCAGCCGGCAATCACGATGCTCGATTGGTTCGTGACGCGCGAGAATAAGGCGGCGCGGTTCTACAGCTACCGAGACAAGTACGGCGACCAGACAGAAGATCAACTGATCCAAAGCGGCCAGCGGCAAATGCGCAGCGCCAAGGACAACGCGATGTACGTGGCCCTCAAGGCCGCCGGCTACGACGTGACGATTAAGCCGGGCCAGGTCATCATCGACTTCCTGCTGTGCGTGGAAGCGAACGCCGAAGGCACCGAGTGTGTGCAGTTCAGCCCGGCCGACGAGTTACTCAATCCGGGTGATGTGCTGAAGAAGGTCGCCGGTGTCGAGGTCACCATCATCGACGACCTGTCGCCGATTCTTGCGAACGTCAATGCAGGCGAGAAGGTCGAGGTCGAGTTCGAGCGCGATGGTGTTGCGATGTCGGGCGAGGTCGAGACGGTCCTTGCGCCGGGCGAAGACCCGCCGCGCACCATCATCGGGTTCCGCCCGATCGACACCACAACCGTCTCGCTGCCCTCGGGGTTGTCCGTGGCGTTCCAGACGGACGCAATCGGCGGACCATCGGCAGGACTTGCCTTCACCCTGGCGTTGATCGATGCGCTGACGGAGGGCGATCTAACCGGCGGCGCGAACGTGGCGGTCACCGGCACGATCGATGTCGAAGGCAATGTCGGTGCGATCGGTGGTCTGAACTCGAAGGCCTCAGCGGTGAAGCAGGTGGGCGTGCAGTACTTCCTCGTGCCCGTCAATCAGGGCGAGGATGGGCCCGATGGAATCGAACGCGCACGCGAAGTCGTGGGCGACGACGTTGAGATCATTCCGGTCGCGACGCTGCAGGAAGCGCTCGATGCGCTGGAGCGCCTTGGCGGCGACCCGATTGTCTTGACCAACGGTTAGGCCGTACGCGCCCTTTCGGGTGCCACCCTTTCCGGCGCCTGCGCACCTACGATTCGCGAATGGCTTTGTCGATTACACGGCCTGACCCGTCGTCACCGGCGGAGGTCTCCACAGCAACCTTTAGCTCGTCGCGACGCGGTTTCGATAGCGATGAGGTGCGCGAATTTCTGCGGATGGTCGCGGCCGAATTGGCGCGTCTTCAAGATCGCGAATCCAAGCTTGAGGCGGAACTGCAGTCTGCGCAGCAAGCGCCGACGGTGTCAGTAGCCGAACTCGATGAAGCAGTCGCCGCCGGTCTGCTCGGCGAGGAAGCCACTCGGATCGTTGCTGCCGCGCGCGACACCGCTGGCCAGATCAAGACCCGTGCGGAGGAGGCCTCGTCGCGATTGCTCCAAGAAGCCAATGAAGAAGCGCAGCGTGTGAGAGCCGACGCCGAGATCGAGGCCGGTCGCCGCCGTCAGGACGCAACCTTGAGTGCCGAGGACGAGCTGCAAATGGCCAAGCAGCAGGGCCGCGACATGGTCAACGAAGCGCGTGCGTATCGCGAGCGTGTACTGGGTGAACTCGCGCGGCGCCGGGAACTTGCTCGCAAACAGATCGAGCAACTGATCCAAAATCGTGATCGCCTGATGCAGTCGTTCGACAAGTCGCGCCTGATCGCGATCGAGGTGATAGCGGAGCTGGGTCCGCAGGCGGCTGGCGCCGAACTGGTTGACCTGACGCCGATCACTGGCCCAGTCCCGGTGATCTCACCCAAGCCACTTCCGGAACCGGCCGTTGAACCAGAACCAGTTGAACCGGAACCAGTCATTGGGCCCGATCCAGTTGCCGTTGAACCAGAACTGGAAACGGTGGTGGTCCAACCAGAACCGGGGGCAGAAGCAATCGTTGAGCGCGACGCCGCGGTTGACGACTTGTTTGCTCGCCTGCGCGCAGAGAGTGTAAAGAAGGCGACGGCGAAAGAAACGACAAAGAAGGAAGCCCCCGCGTCGAAGTCAAAGTCGAAGGCGCGACCACAGGCTGCACCGGCCGCGCCAGCGACGAGTCAGCTGTCCGTGTTTCAGTCGTCGCCAGCAGAGCCAGCAGCTGTGATCGACGCCGTCGATTCGCCATTCGGGCGCCGCGATGCGCAGCTTGCCCCGCTGATCGCTGCTGGCTCGCGCAACTTGAAGCGTGTGCTCGCCGATGAACAGAACGATGTGCTGCTTGCACTGCGCGGCAAAGCGGCGGTTAGGTCGATTGCGGCGGTGCTGCCGACTTCCGACGAGCACATTCAGCGCTATGCCGATGCAATCGCCGACGAACTGATGCTCGCCGCCAAGGCAGGCGCCGCTGGCATGGACGACGGCGCGGCCGACGATCAACAAGTGGTCATCATTCGCGAGTCGGCGTTGGCGCCAGCCATTGATGCGCTGGCGGTTGCGGTTGTAGGTCCGCTGCGCAACCGGTTGGAGCGGGCTATCGCCACCGCTGATGGCGACAACACAGAGTCCGTTGGCCTGACTCGCACGGTCTACCGCGAATGGAAGACGCGCCGGATCGATGAGCACATCGACAATGTGATGCACATGGCGTTCGGTCGTGGGGCTTTCGCTGTTGTGAGTGCGGGAACACCCGTATGTTGGGCCGTCGACCCCAGCGGGCCGTCATGCCCGGACGCGGAGGACAATGCGCTCGCTGGCGCCGTGCCCGCCGGAACTGCCTTCCCGACCGAACACGTTGCGGCGCCAGCGCACGAGGGTTGTCGCTGCATGCTGTTGCGTGCGGGCCGGTAACGTTCGGCGCGTGCGCAACTCCTCGGATCTTCCTCGTCGTAGTCCTCGTTCAAGCCGATTCAGCGATCGAGGTCGGGCGTTACTGATCATCGGCGCTGTTCTGCTCGTGGGCCTGCTGGTTTCGGCCCGCTTCCTCGCCGACTTCTACGTCGACCTTCTGTGGCACCGATCGGTGGGGCGCACCGACGTCTTCTGGGGAGTGTTCGGCGCCAAGCTCACGATGTTCGCGATGTTTGCCGGCACGTTCATCGCTGTGGCTGTCGTGAACCTGTTCATCGCCGACCGACTAGCGCCTAGTTCGTTCGCGGCGAACACGCATCCGGTCGTTGAGCGCTTTCACGAGTTCTTCGGCCACCGTTTACGAATGCTTCGTTTCGGCATCGCAGTCATTGTTGGCCTGTTGTTCGCTGCCCCCGCCATTGGTCGTTGGCAGGACTGGTTGATGTTCCGCAACAGCAAGTCGTTCGGCGTCACCGACCCGCATTTCGGTAACGACGTCGGCTTCTATCTCTTCAAGTTGCCGTTCATCACTTTCGTACTCGACTGGCTGTTCATTGCGGTTGTGTTCATCACGTTGCTAATCGTCGCCACGCACGTTCTGTCCGGTGGAATCATGGTGCAGCCACCGCGTCCAAAAGTGCGCCGCGCCACGAAGGCGCACATCGCGGTGTTGTTGGCCGTGCTGGCAGTCCTGAAAGCGGGGGACTACTGGCTTACGCGCTACGAGCTCACGACAGCTAATCGCGGTGCTGTTCGCGGTGTGACCTACGCCGTCGACAATGCACAGTTACCTGCGGTCCTGTTGTTGGCGCTGATCGCCTTGCTCACCGGTGCGCTGTTCCTCAGCACTTTGAAGACCGATCGCTGGCGCCCCGCCGTCGTCGCGTCGGGGCTGTGGGCGATCGTTGCTCTCGTCGGCGGAGTCATCTATCCCGCAGCGATTCAGTCGCTGGTGGTCAACCCCAACCAGCGCGACAAAGAAGCGCAATACATCGCGTACAACATTGAAGCCACTCGTACGGCGCTGGGCATTGCCGATGTCGCGGTCGAACAGATCGAGTTCAACACTCTGACACGCGCAGAAGTGACCGAAAACATCGCGGCGCTCACCGACGTGCGCAAGATCAAGCCCGACCAGAAAATGGTCACTCGCTTCCGTACCGACAAGGGTCAGCCCGGCCAAACGATCAACGACCTCGACCCGGATCGCTACGTCGTCGACGGCGAACTGCGCCAAGTCATTGTCGGCGCCAGCGAACTCGACCTCGGTCAGGTCGGCAACAAGTCGTGGCAGGGCACGCATCTCATCAACACGCACGGTTGCGGGCTGGTCATGGCGTCTGCGAGCCAGGTCGAGGCCGATGGCAACCCCGCGTACCGCAACGACATCGTGACGCTCGACCGACCCGAGCTGTACTTCAGCCCCGGTCTCGCTGGCTACTCGATTGTCAATACCTCGGTCGTTGAAACACCTTGCCAGGGTGCCGCAGCCGCACCGTATGAGGGCGACGACGGTGTGCCGCTGTCCTCGACGTTACGCCGATTCGCGTTCGCGCTGACCGAGCTGGACTACAACCTCATCGGTTCCAGCGCGATCACCGACGACTCGCAACTGCTGATGCTGCGCAGCCCCCGCGAACGCGTGCAGGAGCTTGCACCGTTTCTATCTTTCGACGGCGACCCGTACCCGGTTGCGATCGATGGTCGCGTGCTGTGGGTGATCGACGGTTACACCACCAGCAATCTCTATCCGTACGGCCAGAACGCCGACCCATCGCAACTCGATGCCGGCGCGGGCCTGAAGGATTCGTTGAACTACGTGCGCAACAGCGTGAAGGCAGTTGTCGATGCATACGACGGCTCCGTGACGATGTACGTCTTCGACGAGAACGATCCGGTGTTGCAGGTCTGGCGTTCGGTGTTCCCCGATCTGTTCACCTCGCGCAGCGAGATGCCCGAAGAATTGGTCGAGCACCTGCGCTACCCGGAGGAACTGTTCCGCCTACAGACGGCCGCCTATGCCAAGTATCGGCTTGACGCGTCGGCGTTCTTCGACCGCGATGGCGCGTGGTCGGTGGCGCTTGCCGCTCCGGATCAGCCGCCGCAGGGAGGGTCGGACAACACCTCGACCGAGACCACGGTGGAGTCGGAAGCGGCGGTGGAAGATGCCGGAACCGACAACTTCGCGACCGAAACCTCTGCCGATCGCTTTGTTCCGTACTACGCGATGTTTCATCCCAGCGGCGACGAGGAATCGTCTTTTCGACTGTTCCGTCCGTATCAGCCCTTCAGTGTGAAGAACGAACGACTGGAGATGGTGTCGTATATGACTGCGACCGCCGATGGGCAGCTGGTCGCGTACGAGGTGTCGGGTGCATTACCGGAAGGTCCGTTGGTCGTGGGGGCCAACATCTCCAGCGATGGTCAGTTCGCGCCGCGCGTGACGCAGCTCGGTCTCGCCGGGTCGCGCGTCGTCTACGGCGATCTGCAGATGATCCCTGTGGGCGACGGGTTGTTGTGGGCGCGACCGGTGTATGTCGAGTCCGAGTCGTCTGGTCAACCACAGGTTCGTTTGGTCGTGGCGTATTACAACGGCGAGGTCGGCTTCGGCGAGTCGTTGGGCGAAGCACTTGCGCAGCTGTTCCCGGGTTTGAACGTCGACGTCGGTGACGTCGTTGGTTCAGAGGTCACTCCAACTGACCCGAACGTTCCACCCGACGACGCTTCTGCCGCTGAACTGTTGCAACAGGCCGACGAGTTGTTTGATGAAGCCGAGCAGGCGTTGCAAGACGGCAACCTTGGTCTGTACCAGGACAAAGTCGAAGCGGCCCGCGAACTGCTGCAACGCGCACTTGAACTTCTCGATACTTAGCGCCCTATCGGGCTAAGTCTTAGAACGACTAGGGCGCGCGACGAAAGTGTTCGGCAAGGGCCGCTAGATCCTGTCGAAACGCGATCTCGTAGCGGGCTTGCTCGGCGGCGAGCCTGACCTGCGCGGTCTGGAGTTCGGCGAGCAGCTCGGCACTCACTTGCACCTTGCTGTTGCTGGCGTGGCCCCTGCCGTTCGATTGATCGCCGTTCGACTGGTCGCCGTTTGAACGATCGCCGCCGAAGCCGTCGATGTCGCGACCAAGTTCGCTGACCTGGTTGGTGAGCTCGGTGCTCACGGCGTTCATCCGATGATCGATTGCGCTCAATTGCTCGGCGGTCTGGCGAGCGCGTGCTTCGCTGGTTTCTATCCGCTCGGCGAGTACTTCGACGCGGTACGTCAGTGCCTGCATATTTGAGCTCACGCCCTCGTCGCTGCCGGGTTGTAGCTCTCCGATGCGGTCGCGCAGGCTGCTGAGTTGTGCGCCGACTTCGGCCTGCGCGGTGACGCGCGCATTCAGTTGCGCGACCTGGCCGAACAGCGAGTCGATGGCGTCAAGATGGTCGACGACTGGGGCGGGCGCGGCGGGTTCCGCTGGCTCGGCGACCTTGGCAGCGAGGTCGCCGATTAGCTTTTCGAACTCGTCGAGACGTGCGACCAACGTTGGGTCGGGGCTGACCGGCCCGGCCGGCACGGCAAGTGGAGTTGGCATTGGCGTTGGCGGCGGAATGTCGGCCAACGCCGTAGCAGCAGCCATCGCCTGTGCGGCGGCACTTTCAGCGGTGGCGGATGCAGCGGCAGCTGCTGCTGCGACGGCACCCAATTGCGCTTCGAATTCTGCGATGCGATGGCGTACTTCGCCGTCGACACCCTCGCGTGGACGGGCCATCGCATTTCCCGCATCGAGCGCTTCCAGCCGCGTCTCGACAATTGCCTTCGACTGCTCGCTGGCTTCCAGGCGCGCACGCAGATCGACCATCTCGAAGCGCAACGCGATGAAGTCGGCCGGATCGACGACGCCTCTGATCAAACCCTTTTGCGGCTTCGGTTGCTTGGCTGGCTTCGGTTGCTTGGCTGGCTTCGGTGGTTTGCCCGGCTTCGGTGGTTTGGGCTGCTTGCCTGGCTTGGGGGCCTTCGGCGCCTTCTTGCGGAACAGTCCCATGGGTCCTACGGTACCCCGGTCGGGCAATGGGGAGAGGTAGTCCGTGCCGTATAACCAACTTCGCCGAGTGATCCACGACGCCGATGCGCACATCATGGAGCCACCGACGTGGCTGCGCGATCACGCCGACCGCGCGATTCGCGATCGCATCGAGCCTCTCGACCTGGGCGACGGTAACGAGTTGCGCCAGACCGGCGCTGTTGACGAGCAGTTGGCCGATCTCGATCGCGCCTTCGCGAGATTGACCGAGCGTCATCGCAGCGACGCCTACAAAGCGGTTGAGGCCGACGAGATCATGCTGCGCAAGAACTTCGCGGCAACTGGCGCCTTTCTCGCCGACGATCGCGGTCGGGCGCTCGACCTGCTCGGCATGAGCAGCCAGCTGCTGTTCAATACGTTTCACAACAGTCGGCTGTACACATGGGAGCGCGGCGGCGATCTTGATTTCGCGTACGGCACGGCTCGCGCACACAACCGCGGAATGATCGAGTTCTGTTCGGCCGACGAGCGATTGCTGCCCACCTGCTACGTCCCGTTGGTCGACTTTGAACTGGCGGCGTCGATGGCGCAGGAAGCGATCGGTATGGGTGCTGCAGCGTTGTTGGTCGCGAGCGGTTGCCCTGCCAGCCATTCGCCTTCGCACCGCTCGCTCGACGCGGTCTGGGCGTGTGCACAAGACGCGGATGTCCCGATCGTGTTTCACGTCGGCGGCACCGGCGATCTCATCGATCACAACTACTTCCTCAATGGCTTGCCGATTCCGCCCGACTTCCATGGCGGCGAAGAGAACTTTCGCTCCGTTGACTACATGTCGATCCCATTTCCTCCGATGCAAACGCTGGCGACGATGTTGTTCGACGGTGTCTTCGATCGTTTCCCGCGGCTGCGCATCGGCGTCATCGAGCAAGGTGCGGTCTGGGTGCCGAGCTGGATGCGCCAGATGGAGAGTGCGTTCGAGGCATTCGTCAAACACGAGGACCGCGTGCGCGCACTGCAAATGCGACCAAGCGACTACGTGCGTCGGCAGATGAAGTTCACGCCGTACCCGACCGAAGATGTCGGCTGGATCATTCAGCAGGCCGGACCGGAGACGGTGTTGTTTAGTACCGATTATCCGCACGTCGAGGGTGGTCGGCGACCGATCGAGCGTTTTGAGGCAAGTCTCGGCGACGCTAGTGAGGCGGTTCGCCAAGCCTTCTACTGCGACAACTTTCTAGAGCTGATTGGTAAGGGGCGGGCTACAGCTTTTGGATGAGGGTGACGCCGTCGCCCATCGGGATCACGACGCACCGCACGCGACTATCAGCGGCAACCTTCTTGTTGAAGGCCTGCAGCGCGACGGTGTCGTCGTCTTTCGCCTTCGCATCAAGGACTTGCCGCGACCACAAGGTGTTGTCCACCAACATCACACCACCGACACGCATGAGTGGTAACAGTGCTTCGAAGTAGTTGGCGTAATTTGTCTTATCGGCGTCGATGAACGCGAGGTCGAATTGGGTGTCGGCCGGGAGTGCGGCGATCGTCTCGAGCGCGGGTGCGATGCGCAGGTCGATGCGATCGGCAACACTGGCCAACTGCCAGTGTTCGCGGGCGATCGTTGTCCATTCCTCGCTGACATCGCAACAGATCAAGCGACCAGTTGGCCCGATGCCGCGAGCAAGGCTGAGCGCTGAATAGCCGGTGAACGTACCTATCTCTATGGCGTTGCGTACGCCGATACTGCTGGCAAAGATCTCGAAGAAAGTTCCTTGGTCACCGCCGATCTGCATACGGCTGGCATCGCCCGTGCGCGCTTCGGTCGCGATCATGAGTTGACGCTGAACGTCGTCGGGCTTGGTTGAGTGGGCGGAAATGTAGTCGGCGAGTTCCTGATCGACGACGTGTGCGCGTGAGGATGGCATCGCGTTACTTCTTCGTGTCCAGCAGTACCAGCGGGATGTCGCGCTCGGTTTTGCTCTGGTACCCGCCGTAGCGATTGAACGCAGCGACGAGCTTTGGCCACATCTCCGCCTTCTGCGCGATGGTCGCGACGGTCGCGACCATCGGCTGGGCTGCGCCGCCCTTCCATTCCACCTGTACTTCGGGCTCGGCGACAAGATTCAGGTACCACGCGGGATGGTGATCGTCGCCGCCGCGTGAGGCGACAATCACGATCGTGTCGTCCACCTGCAGCGGCGAGGTCAGCATCACGGTGCGCTGCTCGCCAGTCTTACGGCCGGTAGTAGTCAGTTTCAGCACTGGCATACCGGCGGCCTTCCAGCCAACCCTGCCGAAGCTGAGCGTCAGCATCGTCTTGTGAATTGTATTCATCGACTTCAGAACAAGGTCACTAGGCATGCGCGAACTCTACCGGTAGCCGTAATGTCGAAGTTCATGGCAAGTCGTGCAGGTGACAGTCGTTCGGGTGATGGCTTTCTGCGCTGCTCGGACGGCCAGATGCGCTGGGGAATATTCGGCGCAGCTGGTGTCGTATTCGTGCTGCGCAGCCCGGGCGAGTCGACGGTCGTGATGCTGCAGCGCCGATCAGTGTGGGCGCACGAAGGCGGTACATGGAGTTGTGCGGGTGGCGCCATCGACGAAGGTGAGTCGTCGTATGAGGCGGCGCTACGTGAGGCGAGCGAGGAAGTGGGGGAGATACCTGCGCACGGGGCTGTTCTCGGAGAGTACGTGTTCGCACCGGCAACCGACTGGGCGTACACCACGATCGTGCTGGAGGTCGACAAACGGTTCGGGGAGTCGATGAACTTCGAGACCGATGCGGTTGCCTGGGTACCACTCGAGACGGTGGACACAATGTCGTTGCACGCTGGCTTCGCCGCCGCATGGCCGCACTTGCGCGCGATCGTGGAGGGTGTGGCCAGCACCCCATAGGGAGGTGAGTTGCCTACCTTGTGGGTAGTCGGTACCTGAGCTTGACTGAGCCCGTGATTTCTGGGTTCGTCATAACTGCCGCTCGCGGGCAATTGCGCCGACAGCTGGCTGCCTATGTCTCGCTTGGCGCGCTAGTCGCCCTCGGTGGTGGTGCCGCGCTGGGCGCAGCGATCGCGTCCCATCGCACTGATCGCGCGTACAGCGATTTCGTCGAGCAGTCCGAAGTCGCCGAGCTCGTGATCAATCCCAGCCTTTCATCCGTCGCGATGACCGATGCGATCAAGGGCTTGGACGGAGTTGAGGCGGTGTACTCCAGTTCGCTATTGGCTGTGCTCATCGGGAACATCGAATCTGGCGTTTTTGGCGAACTCGGCGACGAGTCGGAGCCGTGGCTGCAAGTGCTCGGCTCAGTCGACGGCAGATTTGTAGAGGTCGATCGACCGCTGGTGACCAGCGGCCGGTTGCCCACGGGTGACCACGAGTTGTTCGTCAACGAGGAGGAACGCCCGTTCCTCGAGGCCGCCGTCGGTCATCAGCTTGCAGTCGGTGACACCGTTCAGCTGTCGTTCTTTTGGAGTGGGCTTTTTCTCGGCAACGTCGACCTTTCCGAGACCGTTTCATCCATCGGAGTTGAAACGTTACGAATCTCGGGCTTCGGGGTGCTGCCCGATGAGGTGCTTCCGGACGAGTTGTATCCGCGCCAGCGCTTGATCGTGAGCGGAGATATCGCTCACAAGTACACCTGTGCCAGCGACTTTCGCGCAAACATGACCGATGAGGAAGCCATGGCCGCTGCCTTTCCGTTGGACTGTGCGGTGCAATACGAATACTTTTCGTTGCAGCTTGATGGTGAACCCGGCACTGCTGCGTCGATCCGCCAACAGTTCGGTGATGCCGCTGAACTGTTAGCCCAAGAACTACCGCCGTTCATTCAAGAACAAGGGGCTGGCTACTACTACATCTCCCAAGATCGCGCCGACGTCGATGCCGCGGTTGCGCGTGCAATTCGGCCAACAGTCGCGGCTCTCAACCTGTTTGCCATCGTGACCATGCTGGCAACGGTTGCCATCTTCGGTGTCGCAGTGTCGCGGGTGGCACGTCAGGCAGAGACCGAGTCCCGTCGCCTTATGGAATTGGGAGCGACCAAAGCGCAACGGGTGGTTGGCGCCATTCTTCCTGCATTGGTCGCTGGTCGGCTCGCCAGGGATTGGCGCACCGATCTGGTTGGTGCTTGCGACTGTCGTGCCCTTCGCTGTCGGGCTAATTGCGATGGCGACCGCTGTGGCACTTGCGATGACTCGACGGAATGTGCGCGCGAACTCTCGACCTTCGCGAAAGGTCACGCGGTTGGCCCGCGTTGTTTCGGTATCGGGCCGGCCATCATTGAGTACCGGCACCAATGCTGCGCTAGATCTCTCGCGGCCGGGAACCGCGGCAGCGATCGTTGGCTGCGTGGTCGCGGTCGCGTGTGTCGGCGGGGCATTGATTCTTGACTCGAATCTCAACACACTCGTTGCAGAACCGGTCGAATACGGCTGGCCATGGGATGTCGCTTTCGTCGTCGGCGCCGGTTACAGCGGCGCCGACCCCGGCACCGTGGCGGAAACCTTGGCGGGCAACAGCGATGTCGAAAGCTACGAGCTCTATGGGATGGACCCATCTACGCAGGTCGGTGATCAGGGTGTTCCCGTGCTCTACGGCTACTCGAATTTTGAGGCGCCGACGTTTCCGATTGTCAGCGGTCGTAGAGCACGCAATGGCAACGAAGCCGTATTGGGCAGTAAGACGGCTGAGAGTTTAGGGCTGGGCGTTGGCGACGAGATTTCGCTGCATTCGACGACGTTCTCCGACAACGAAGTGGTCGTTGTGGGTGTGGCCGTTCTGCCTGCAGTTGGCCCCTTCGTCTCGGACCGAACGGGTCTCGGTGACGGAGCGTTTGTCATTCTTGACGAACCAGCGAGCGACTCGGCAGCCCTTGTTGCCGTCAACCTTCGCGACGGGGTCTCTCCCACCGCGTTTGCTGAGGGGATCGCGGATGTGGTGCCGAGCTGGGATGGGTACAGCGACGCGCCACTGATACTCACTAAACCGGTGAGATCGCCCGAGATCATCAACGTGAGCGACTTGCGTTCGACGCCGTTGGTGCTCATCCGTTTGCTCGGACTTGCGTTGTTCGGCGGCTTTGCGCTGTCAATCGTCGTGTCGGTACGCGACCGTCAGCGAGAACTTGCAATTCTGCGCGTGTTGGGTTTTCGCGACCGCGAATTGCGGGAGTCGGTTCGATGGCAGGCGTTCATGATGATGCTGGTCGGACTGCTTGTCGGTGTCCCCGTCGGCATCGTGCTCGGCCGAGCCGCGTGGCGGGCGTTCGCCGTTCAGCTCGGCGTGGTTCCGCGACCTTCGATACCGATCTCGATCCTCGTCGTGACGGTCGTCGGGTCGCTGGTGTTGGCCATGCTTGCCGCGATCGTTCCGGCTCGTTCGGCGACGCGCACCAAAAGTGCCCTCGCGCTGCGGCGGTAGCCGCTCGGTAGCTTGTCAAGTCTGTGAGCAACCACCCGTTTCGTCCACTGCGTCATCGGGCAGTGAGGTTGTTGCTCGGTGCATGGGTCGTCAGCGACATCGGCACATGGGTGCAACTGATAGTTGTCGGCAGTCTGGTTGCGGCCGACACAGGCTCGGCGGTGCAGACAGGTCTCGTCGCGCTCGCAACGTTCATGCCGCAGGGCATCTCCGCCCCGGTAGGTGGTCTGCTCGCCGACAAATTCGATCGTCGGAAGGTCTTTGCGAGCGCCCTCTTAGGGCAAGCGTCGGTAACGACCGTGCTGGCAATCGTGTTGGGTTTCGGGGTGCGCTCGCCTCTGGTGCTGACGCTGCTGATCCTGCTGAGCAGCGCGGCCGGTGCACTAGGCGCGCCAAGTGCCTCGGCGATGCAACCAGACCTGGTGCCGCCCGACGAGCTGGTTGCGATGATCTCGCTCGGTGTGTATTCGTGGAACGGTGGCCGCATCGTCGGGCCGTTGCTCGGTTCTGTGCTGGTCCTCGCGATCGGCCCGGCATGGACGGTCGGCTTCAATGCGCTCAGCTATGTCGTCCTGGCGACAGCAGTCGCAATGCTGCGCCGATCATTTCTTCCCCCAGGCGCGGACGACCTCAACAGCACCATCCGCCGACGACTGCTGACGGGTTTGCGGACGGTGCGCGTAAACCGCGGCTGCGTTCACGGCGTCGTGTTGCTGGTGATGTTCAATCTGACGCTCGTGCCATTCATGGGTTTGATTCCGATCTACGTGGCAGCCGAGTACAACGGCAGCACATTGATGGCGGGTGCCGTCGCCTCGGCCCAAGGCATCGGCGCGATCCTCGGGGGCGGGCTGGTGGCGTGGCTTGCCGTACGTCGATCGCGAAGCGCCTTGATCAAGGGTGTGCAGTTCACGATGACCGGCGCATTGTTCGCGTACGCGTGGGCACCATCGGTGGTGTGGCTCGTTCTGTGTGCTGCGGTGCTTGGTGGATGTGTGGCAGCGATGTTCATCATGGCCACGTCGATCATTCAGCGCGACGCTCCACCCAGCGGTCGTGGCCGCGTGCTGTCGGTAATGCAAGCGGCGATGGGAATCTCGTATGGCCTCGGCTTGTTGTTTGTCGGCTCGCTCGGCGACCTGATCAATCTGCGTGTCGCGTTCAGTATCGGCGCAACGCTGACGCTGCTCGCCTTTGCTGCCCTAACGATCCGATCCCGAAACTGGCGAGCAGCGGTCGATGGCGAACCAAGTACCGGCATCGACCCGCTGGCACTGCCAGGACTGGCCGTTGCGGCTGGCGACTAGCTCAGTCGTAGTTGTTGACCATGCGGGCGCTCAAGGTGAGCATCAGCGCCATGGTCGCCGCGATCACCGCGAAGCCCTTGAGCAGCGCTGGCCCTTCGAAACCTTCGAGAATCAGCGACCGGACGGCCTCCATGACGTAGGTCACTGGGTTGAAGGTGGCGGCGATTTCCATCGGACGCGTTAGTTGATCACGCGGCACAAAGCTGGGTGTCAGGAACAGCAACGGGAAGAAGATCATGCTCGCTCCCTGCGTTGCGGCGGCGCTGCGGGTCTTCAAAGCGATCAGTTGCAGGAACCCGCTGAACACCATCGCCCACAGTGCGACCATCGCGATCAGCAAGAAGAAGCCGAGAATGCCCGACTCGATACGAATTCCGAAGATGAGCGCTAGACCCACCATGACGGTGGCGATAACCAAGCTCTTCAGCAACTCTGCGTAGAGACGACCGAGGATCAATGAGATGCGCGAGATCGGTGTAGCCCGCAACTTGTCGAAATAGCCGCCCTCTATCTCTTCGACCAGATAGAGCGCAGCGCCCCCGAACGATGCTGAGAGCAGCAGCGACGATGGAAGCTGGAACGCGCCGTAGTTCTGACCCTCGAGGAATGGGGTGCTACCGGTCGGAAAGATCTGCGCCGCCTGGCCGACGTTGACGACAAGGAAGAACAGCGGGATGAAGATCGTCGGGAGCAACGCGTCGGGGGTGCGGAGCGATTCGCGGACCGCGCGCCCGCCGAGCAGCAGAGAATCGCGCAACATGCTGCTGTTGTGAAGTGGCTCCAGCGTCGGCGCCGCGCTGGCTTTGTTTGCCGTGTTAACGGTCGCTTTGGTGGTTGTTGTTTGAGTCATGATCAGACTTCCTTCACTTCGCCAGCGACTTTGTCGCGGTTGCGCCCGGTTGCGTCGAGAAAAACATCGTCGAGCGTTGGGTCGGCTTTCAACCCCTTACGTGTGCGGAGCTCTTGCTTCAGCGCCTTGGGTGTTCCTTCACGCACAATGAGGCCGCCATCGATGATCGCCAACCGGTCGCAGAGCTGGTCGGCCTCTTCCAGATACTGGGTGGTCAGGAAAACAGTGGTGCCGAGCGCGTTGATGCGGCGCACTTCGTCCCAGACGGTGATGCGGCTGGCAGGGTCGAGGCCGGAGGTCGGTTCGTCGAGGAACAGCACTTCGGGTCGGTGCACCAAGGCGGAGGCGAGATCGAGGCGCCGTTTCATCCCACCCGAGTAACCCTTCACTCGACGGTCGGCTGCTTCGACGAGTTCCACGAGTTCCAGGAGCGCCTCGGCCCGCGCTTTGGCAGCTGCGGTTGTCATGCCGAACAGTCGCGCCTGCAGTACGAGAATCTCGCGCCCGGTCTGTCGTGCATCGAGCCCGGCTTCTTGTAGCGCAACGCCGATCTTGTGCCGTGCACCATCGGGATCGGCGGCGACGTCGACGCCACCAACATGAGCTTGGCCTGCACTCAACGTCATCAACGTGGTCAGCATGCGAACGGTCGTCGACTTACCAGCGCCATTTGGGCCGAGAAAGCCGAAGATCTCGCCGACCGCGACATCGAGATCGACACCCCGTACGGCATCCACCTCGCCGTCTTTACCGCTGAACGTCTTCTTCAAGCCCACCGCTGTGATGGCGCTCATAGTTTGGGTTTCATACGCATGCACTCATTTTCGTTTGGGGGGGGGTGTGACGCGGTTCAATTCGTTTTGCTGACTCGTGCGGACACAACGTCTGTTTTTTGTCTTTTCCGCCACGGAAGCTACCGACTTCCTTGTGCCGCGGGGCGTTGTTGCCGACAAAACAACCAGCACCCGACCAGCACCCAACGACCAGCACCCAACAGGACAACGAAGACACATTGGCGACGACGGACGTTTTCTATGAACCAACAATCGAGCAGCGCTCGGCTGATTGGCGCGCAAATGTGGCCGGGTTCCACGCCGCAGTTCTTGCATCGGTTGGGCAAGCCATCGTGGTGGTCGATCTCAACCGGGTCATCGTGTTCTGGAACCGCGCGGCGGAGGCAATGTTCGGATGGCGCGCCGAGGAGGTCCTCGGCAAGGTTTCGACGGAAGTACTTGTTCGGCGCGAGAACGCCAATAGGTCGGCGGTTCTCAAAGCGACCCTGAATGGTGGTTGGTCGGGCGACGTAGAAATAGCGCGACGCGACGGAACGCAGGTGTGTGTGTTCGTCACCAATCGTCCGGTCTTTGATGCGGAGGATCGGCTGATCGCGGTCGTGGGGTCGGCGGTGGATGTCACGGCGCGAAAGGCCGAGGACCAGGCGCGACAGCAACTCTCCGCAATCGTGGACAGTTCGGCTGATGCGATCTTCAGTGTCACCCTTGATGGCCTCATCACCAGCTGGAACCGGGCGGCCGAAAGGCTATTTGGGTATACAGCCGCGGAGATCGTGGGTCAACCCATCGCTGTGATTGCCCCCGACGAGCTACATCCCGAACAAAGGATCACGCGCGCGCAACTCAGTGAGGGCAGCGCCTTCAAGGTTCTCGAGACTCAGCGGCGTCGCAAAGACGGCACGTTGGTCGACGTGCTGCTGACTGCTTCTAGAAGGAATGACGAAAGCGGGCAAATGATCGGGTCATCGGTCATCGCCCGCGACATCACCGCGGACCTCAAAGCTCGGCGAGCGTTGGAGGCAAGCAGCCGTCGGCTGGCAGAGGCACAGCGCATTGCGCATCTGGGCAGCTTCGAGGTCGACCTCAGCACCAACGAAGTCATCTGGTCCGACGAGATGTATCGCATTCTGGGCATCGAAGTCGGCCAGCCACTTAGCTCGAGCGCCTTTCGCGCTGGGGTGCATTCCGATGATCGTTCGGGATTTGCGGAAGTGTGGTCAGCTGCGATCACAGTCGGAACTTGGTTCGATCATGGGTTTCGTGTTGTGCGCCCCGACGGAACTGAGCGCTCGGTACGAGCTCGCGTGGTCACCGAGTCCGATCAGAACGGACGCGTCGTCAAGCTGAGCGGCACCGTCGCTGATCAAACGGAATGGGTCGAGGCGGAAGCGATTCGTCGAACCGCGGAGAGCCGCTTCGAGATCGGTTTTGAACAGTCTGCGATTGGCGTGGTCATCGCTGACCTCGACGGGATTCCCGTGCGAGTCAATCAAGCGGTTCGAGAACTTCTCGGCAGAACCGACGACGAGCTGATTGGTCGTCGATGGGTTGAGTTCGGCCACCCTCACGACACACCGCTGGGACAGGCCTTCCTAGACGCGTTGGCCGCGGGCGACGCCACCTACCAGGACGAGCGACGCTACATCCGACCTGATGGATCGGTCGCGTGGGCGGCCACCAACGTCACGCTTGTGCAGCACAACAACGTTCCGCAGTACGTCTTCGCGCAGTTTGAGGACATCACTGAGCGCAAGGAGATGGAAGCGGAGAGCTCGCATCGCGCACTGCACGACTCGCTCACTGGACTGCCCAACCGGCTGTTGCTGACCGATCGGCTGATCCACGGTCTCGCGAGTTCGAAGCGCCGGGGCCCGCGACTGGGTGTGATCTTCCTCGACGTCGACCAATTCAAAGTCGTCAACGACTCACTCGGCCATACGTCTGGCGACGGGCTGTTGAGCGAAGCAGCCAAACGCATCGAGGGAGCAATTCGCCCGGGCGACACCGTGGCGCGCTTTGGTGGCGACGAGTTCGTCATCGTGTGCGACGATGTCACTGCGGTCGAGGCCAACCTCATCGCCAGCCGGGTGCTCCGGGCGTTCGTGAGACCGTGGCTGATCGACAATCACGAGCTGCACGTCACCGCCAGCTTGGGCATAGCGCTCTCCAACGCGCACTCAACACCGGAGAGCCTGTTACGCGACTCGGACACGGCGATGTATCGCGCCAAGGAGGTAGGCCGTGGGCGCATCGAGATGTTTGACGAGACGCTCAGCCTTCGGGTGAGTCAGCGCCTGAGTATGTCGTCGGCCCTGCACCACGCGCTGGAACGCAATGAACTCAGTGTGCATTACCAGCCGGTGGTCGACCTGGCGACGAGAGAGATGGTGAGTGTCGAAGCGCTGCTGCGCTGGCAATGTGCCTCGCTTGGCGACATAACTCCTGCGGAGTTCATTCCGGTGGCAGAAGAGACGGGATTGATCGTTCCGATCGGGGCATGGCTGCTTGAGGAGGCATCGCGCCAAATTGTTGCGTGGCAGCACCTACAGACGTCGCTTGGCCATGGTCGATCACTTTCGCTAGCGGTGAACTTGTCGGTTCGCCAGATGTTGGCGCACGACATCACCGACCGAATTGCGCGCGTGCTAGCTCGGAGTGGGATGCGATCGTCCGATCTGTGCCTTGAGCTGACGGAGAGCGTCCTCATGCAGGACGCGGACTATTTCGGTCGAACACTGAACGACTTGAAAGCACTCGGCGTCAGCCTGGCCATTGATGATTTCGGTACCGGCTATTCGTCGCTGAGCTATCTGCGACAGTTCCCAGTCGACGCGGTGAAGATCGACCGAGCGTTTGTCGACGGGCTGGGGACCGACTCGAATGACACTGCCCTGGTGCAGGCGATCGTCGCGATGGCACGAGCGCTCGGATTGTCGACAACGGCTGAAGGTGTGGAAACCGAGCAGCAAATGCAATGTCTGCTGGAACTCGGCGTTCCGCGAGGCCAGGGCTTCTACCTGGCGCGCCCGATGCCCGCCGCGCAAATCACCGAACTCGTGAGATCCCGAGAACTACTCGGGCCAACGCTGTAGGTCGTCTCATTGCGGAACCGCAGGGTGAGCGGAACCGACGGGTGTCTCGGCAACGTCAGACTTGGTATGAACCGCGCACTCACACTTGCAACGGCTGGTGCTCTTCTCCTGGTCAGCTGCAGTAACGATCCAACGTCGACCGATCCAACGTCGACCGATCCGACCGGGAAGCCGTCGGGGCCTTCGAGCGGCGGCTTTGGCTCGTCGCGACTCGTCTTCTTCGAAGACTGTCCTGACCTACTTGGTTACCTGCGCACCGAGTCGTTGGAACGCGTGAGCGCGTGGGGCCTCAACGGTGGGCCTGACTACTACGCCCGCGGTGGCGACGGCGGTGTCGTGACCGGCGAAGCTGCGCCGACAGCACAGGATTCGACGGAATCGGTTGGCGGCGCACCAGTCCCGAGCGTTGATGAGACGAAGTACTCGGGCACCAACACCCAAGAGGTCGGCGTTGATGAGGGTGATGTCGTAGAGACTGACGGCGCTCATGTGTTCGTGGTTGGTCCCGATGGAGTGCGCATCATTGATGTCGCGAGCGCCACCGTCATCGCGAACATCGACGACCTTCCCGATGGCGGCCATCAGCTGCTGCTGGATGGGACGCGACTGTTGGTGATCTCGCAGTCGTACAACAGCGCCGAAGACACTGTTGTCTCGCTGTACGACGTCAGTGACGCTGGCAGCCCGAAGTTGTTGCGTCGCAGTCACCTCGAAGGCCGATTGATCGCGAGTCGCTCGATTGACGGTCAGGCTCGCTTGGTCCTCACATCGACGATCGCGACTCGGTTGCAATTCGTTACGCCCGATCAGTTCGGCCTCGACGAAGCGCGTGCGCTGGAAGCGAACAAGGCTGTCATCAACGAGTCGACGATCGAGGAATGGCTGCCTCGCTACTTCGATGAGGCGAGCGACGGTGGCTTCGGATCGATGAATGCTTCACTCGACTGCTCGACCGTTGCCGCACCGCGCGACTTTGCCGGACTCGGTATCTCGTGGATCGCATCGTTCGACCTGCAAGGTGATTCCAGTCCGGTTGGCTCCGCCGGCATTGTTTCGTACGGAGACCTTGTCTACGCGTCGCCGACCAGCATCTACCTCGCGACGGTGCCGTGGGATTGGGGCAATGAAGCCGTCACCAATTCGCAGCCGCCGACGCTGATCCATCAGTTCGCGCTCGGTGACGGTGGGTCGGCTTCCTACGTTGCTTCTGGCGAGGTGAGCGGTCAGTTGCTGAACCAGTTCGCGATGAGCGAGTACGAGGGCGACCTTCGTGTCGCGACGACGTTGAACGACTGGAACACGGGCTCGAGCGAATCATTCGTGCAGGTCTTGCGTGCGTCGGGCAACGAACTTGTGCAGATCGGAAAAGTCGGCGGCCTTGGGCTGACCGAGCAAATACAGGCGGTCCGCTTCCTCGGCACGCAGGCCTATGTCGTCACCTTCCGACAGATCGACCCGCTGTATGTCATCAACCTCGCCGACCCGACCAACCCGGTCGTGACTGGCGAGCTGAAAATTCCCGGCTACTCCGCCTACCTACACCCCGTCGGCGAGGGGTTGCTGCTTGGCGTCGGCCAGAGTGCCGATCTCACCGGTTTCACCACAGGTACCCAGTTGTCGCTGTTTGATGTGACTGACCCGGCGAATCCACAGCAGATCTCGACGCTGCCGATCGGCGGATCGAGCGAAGCCGAGTGGGATCACAAGGCGTTTCTCTACTGGCCCGAAGACGGGACGATCGTGATTCCGGTCTCGCCATGGTGGGGCGGTTGCGGACCGGCAATTGATTGCCTCGCCGGCAATGTGACCAGCGCCGGAGGTGGTGTCGTCGTGGCACAGTTGCAAGGGCGCCAACTCGTCGGGCGCGGCACGATTCAGCAGCAGGCTCGCACCGACACAGGCTGCTGGAATCCGTTGCAGCGCTCGATGGTGATCGGGTCGGAAATCGTGACGATCGGCTACGACCAGGTGCAGTTCAACGATCGTGCCACATTGGCGGTGCGTGGCAGTGCTACCTGGGGTAACCCGGATCAGTACGGCTGCTACTACTACATGGAGGGCTGATACGTGGAAGGCCGATACGTGGAAGGCTGATCATGTGAGAGCCGGGTTGGTCGCGCTAGCGGGTGCCGCTGGAGCACTTGCTCGCTACGGACTCGGGCTCGCGTTCGGTGGGCGATCATTTCCCTGGACAACACTCGGCATCAACCTCACCGGGTCGTTGCTGCTCGCATTTGTATTGACCTTCGGCACGGAGCGAGGTTGGTCGGCGACGACGACTGTTCCGCTGGCGATCGGCTTCCTCGGCGCCTACACCACGTTCTCGACGTTCTCGTTCGAAACGTTCGACCTCGCCCGCAACAATCGCGTCGCGCTAGCGGCGACTTACGTTGCGGTGTCGGTGGCCGGAGGAATCCTCGCCGCGATGTTGGGCTACGCCGCCGCCCGCAAACTTGCCTGAAGGCTGCTGGGCCGTTGCGCTAGCAGGCTTCTTCGAGCAGCGGAATGTCGATGTCCAGAACGATCGGCGCGAACGCGACCTCTACCAATAGTCGGATCTCGTCGGGCTTCCAACGGTACGGGTCGACCAACGGTTGACCGAGGTGCAATCTGCGAACTGCGCTGACGCCACCGGCGTCGTTGAAGCGATCGATCAGCCGCGCGAAGTCATCGAGTTTGTCGCGCGGAATGTCGGTCTGAATCGCATCGCCGAAAGCCGACATCAGTTCTGCGAAACCAAGCGCGATCGCCTTTGGCGTAGCGGCCTCGGCCAGTGACCCGAGCAGGCACTGTTGCCGCCCCATCCGGTGGTGATCGGAGTCGGCTTCGCGGGTGCGGGCGTACGCGAGTGCCAACGTGCCGTCCATGTGCTGCTGACCTTTTTCGATGTATTCCGGAACCGGGTGCTTTGCTCCACGCGGGTTACCGGGTGTCGGCATGCGCTTGGGCACGTTGATATCGATGCCGCCAAGCGCGTCGACAATGTCGACAAATCCGGCCATGTCGGCCAGCACGTAGTAGTTGATCGGGATGCCAAGTAACTGGGAGATAGAGAGCTTGATGGCCTGCGCACCGGCATCGTCAACCCCACCCACGAGGTCTGGGTGTTGCTCGCCATACGAATACACCGCGTTGGCGAGATCGGTGAAGCCGTCGGGGAACTGCTCGGCGAGCGGCGTTCCCGCTGGAAATGGCAGGTCGTCCATGTTGCGCGGTACCGAGATGATCACACCCTTACCGGTCTCTGAGTCGATCGACACGACGATCATTGAGTCAGTGCGCAAACCTGGTCGGCCGGGCCCGGCGTCGCCACCGAGAAGTAGAACATTCACGCGCGTATCGCCGTCGAACAGCGGCTCAGTGGTTGTCGTCACGTCGACTGAGTCGTTGGTATTGGTGCCCTCAACGGTCGTGGTCGGAAGTGGTGTCGGAAATGCCGTTTGCGCATCGTCGGACCCAAACACTTTCTCGGCTGTCTGGTCGGCTTCCCACGCGTAATTCGCCGCGATGACGAGTGGAGCGACACCGCCGATCGTTAACGCGCTCACGGCGAGAACCGCCATAAATCGCAGTTGGTTGTTGCGCTCGGGCCGCGCCAGCCACGCTGAATCCCATGCGGTATAGACGCGGGTGATGGCCATCACCGCGAGCGACAAGCCGAGCCCAAGCAAGACGGTGCGGTCGGCGATGACCTCAACCAGATCAGTCTGATCGCGTACGGGCGCGACGATAACGATGAAGCCAATCGTGGCGACGAGGTTCAATATTGACGCGGAGATCGTTGCGAGCACGATGCGCCCGCGCACGAGAAGGTGCCCGGTACCCGGATTGATCACTGATCCAAGTGCGGCGAGCGCTGCGGCAGCAACACCTGTTTTCGTGCCGCCGGATGTGGTCATGACGATGCAACCTACTGGTCAACATGGGTGCGGCGTCGGGCGGGCCGGTTGCCCCTGGAGGACCCGGTTGCCGACGAGCGGCCGCGGCGGTACCATCAGTGTCCCGCCGCGGGGTGGAGCAGTTCGGTAGCTCGTCGGGCTCATAACCCGAAGGTCGCAGGTTCAAATCCTGCCCCCGCCACCATGTGATGTCGCGAGACATCCCGGACGACCCGAACCTGCATCATGGTTCGGGTTGTTTCTTTTTGTGGGGTCCGTAGGGGCGTGATGGTCCGCCGATTGGTGCGCCGGTGCCGTGGTAGCGGCGTTCGGGGTTGATGGTGAGGATGCGGATGATTTCGCCGGTGGCGGCGTTGATGATGCGCACGTCGAGTCCGTAGATCAGCATGATGATGCGGGTTCCTTCGAGGGTTCGGCTGATGCCGATGTGGTGCAGTTGGCCGTCGTGGCGTAGTGACACGGCTCCTTCTTTGACGCGGTCGCGGCGGACGCGGAGCTCGGCGGCTGGCTGGTGGTCACCGGGTGTTGCTTTGGGTCGCGTGTTGTAGGCGACGGCGGGTGTCGCGTGGTATGGCAGGGAGCGGTGTGGTCGCTGTTGGTTGTAGTAGTCGACGAACGCGTCGAGTCGGTGTTGTAGTTCGCTGATCGTCGCGGCTGGTGGTTCGGCGCGTAACCATTTCTTCATGGTCTGTTGGAAGCGTTCGACTTTGCCGCAGGTGGTCGGATGGTTCGGTCGTGAGTTCTTCTGCCGCACGCGCAGTTTGACGAGTTCGCTTTCGAAGCCGTTGCGGCTGGTTTTGCCGCCGCCAGCGAAGCGGGTGGTGAACACCAAACCGTTATCGGTCAAGGTCGAAAAGGGTGTTCCGTGGCGTGCGATCGCGCTGCGGAAGGTGGCGACGACGGCGGGTCCGGTGACTCGCCGGTGCGCGGTGACTGATAGCGCGTAACGGGAATGATCGTCGAGCCAAGAGAGGATCTCGGTGTCGGTGCCGTTGGCGAGTCGATGGTGGGTGAAGTCGGATTGCCAGGTTTCGTTGGGTTGCTCGGCTTGGAAACGAATGTAAGACGAACGCGGTTTCTTGGCCGGTTCCGCCACCACCAGACCGGCGCGGCGCACGATGCGATAGACCGTCGCGCGCGAGACACGAATCCGATGATGATGATCGAGATGCCACACGATGGTGTCCGCGCCAGCATCAAGACCTCGGCTGGTGAGCTGGCGGCGCAGCTGCAGGACTAGATCGATCGTGGCCGGCGCGGTGGCTTGAGGAGTGCTGCGGGCGCGCCGTGATCGTGGCGCAAAGGCCGCTTCGCCTTCTATGCGGTAGCGGGCGACGAGTTCATAGATCCAAGATCGAGACACCCCGTAGCTGGCAGCGACCTCGCTCACTGGACGCCTTTCGAGCACAACCGCAGTAATCACCAGACGGGCTTTGGACATCCACCAGCGTCAACGACTGTCCGCTATGACGCGCGACATATGTCCGGTAAGGCGTGAGACAACACACTGCCCCCGCCACGATGTGATGTCGCGAGACATCCCGGACGACGGGTCTGTCAGTTTTTCTGTGTGAACGGTCGTGGTGGTCATGTTAGTTGGCGCCGTTGATTCGGTCGCCGTAGTGGATGGTCAGTGTGTTCAGGATGGTCTTCCAGGCGAGGATTTGCCCGGTCAGATTTTCGCGGTTGGGTTTGCGGTCGGTGGCGACCAGGTAGAGCACTTTCATCGCGGCTTGTTCGTTGGGGAAGTGTCCGCGATGTCTGACGGCTCGTCGGAAACGCGCGTTCAAACTTTCGATGGCGTTGGTGGTGTAGACGAGTTTGCGGAGCTCGGTGGGGAACTCGAGGAATGGAACGAACTCGTTCCATGATCGTTCCCACGATTGGATCATCGCCGGATATTTCGTTTTCCAATCGTCGGAGAACTGGGCGAAACGATCGATCGCGACATCAACAGTCGACGCCGTGTAAATCTCGCGCATCGCTTTCGTGATCGACGACCAGTCTTTCTTCGACGCGTAGGTCAGGCTGTTGCGCACCATGTGCACGACACAGGTCTGCACTGTTGCTTGCGGCCAGGTCGCACGAATCGAATCGGGCAAACCTTTCAAGCCGTCACAGCAGACGATCAACGCGTCGTGCATCCCACGGTTACGCAGCTCGGTGAGCATCGTCGCCCACTGCTTGGCGCCTTCACCACCCGATGGGCCGATCCACATGCCGAGCACGTCGCGTTCGCCCGCCATGTTGACCCCGATCACCACATAAACCGGCCTGTTCGCGACTTGTGAACCGCGGATCTTGATCACGATCGCATCGATCAACACCACTGCATAAACACTGTCCAGCGGCCGTTGTTGCCAGGCGTTCATGTCCTCAACGATCGCGTCGGTGATCTTGGAAATCGTCTCCCGGGAGATTTCGGTGTCATAGATCTCGGCCAAATGGCTTTGGATATCGCCGGTGGTCATCCCTTTCGCATACAGCGAAATGATGTTGCCGGTCAGCCCATCAAGACGACGCACATGCTTGGGAATCGTGGCCGGTTCGAACGTTCCCAACCGGTCACGCGGCATCTCCACCTCGACCTGGCCGATCTCGGTCGTTACCCGTTTCGGATACGACCCGTTGCGGTTGTTGCCCGACCCGCGACCCTCCGCCGCGTAAGGTTCATAACCGAGATGCTCAGCCAACTCGACGTTCAAACCGGTCTGCAGCACCTGACGAACCATCGCCGTCAACAGGCCGTTCTCGCCGGTCAACTCAATGCCCTCGCTCCATGCACGCGCGACCAACTGATCAGCCCAATCGCGCATCTCGGCCGAGTCAGCCACCACCGGCACGCTACGCGCCGCCGGCACCAAGCCGCCGCTGTCACTCCTATTGTTCGTGGTCATAACTGTGATCCTTTCCGCCGCAGCCGAATCAGCCGCGGACGCTCAGACCACGCCACTCACACAAAATTCCTGACAGACCCGTCGAGCCTGGGAGTCGCAACGCGTGAGTGAAGGCGCGTACCTGACTGCCGAGGCGCGCGCCCGTGTTGAGATCGACCGTCAACTCGCCGCGTGCGGCTGGGTAGTGCAAGACCGCTCGGCGATGAACCTGTACGCCAGTCAGGGCATCGCGGTTCGCGAGTTCATCATGGCCACCGGTCACGGTCGAGCTGACTACATCTTGTTCGTCGACCAGAAGGCCGTCGGCGCGATTGAGGCGAAGCCGTCAGGCACGCCGCTGGCCGGTGTGGAGCCGCAGTCGGCGAAATACTCGACAGGCCTGCCGAAGGATCTTCCAGCACTGGTAAGGCCGCTGCCGTTCCTGTACGAGTCGACCGGCGACGAGACGATGTTCACCGACGGCTTCGACCCCGACCCGCGCAGCCGCCAGGTGTTCACGTTCCATCGCCCCGAAGCACTCGCCCGGTGGCTGCGACAATGGCGCGACAACGCCGACGGTGGGTCGTTACGGTCGAGGCTGCTGCGTCTTGGCGCTGTCCCGGTCGACGGGCTGCGCCGCATCCAGGTCGAAGCGATCGGCAAGGTCGAGGCGTCGATGAAAGCGAACCGGCCGCGTGCGTTGGCGCAGATGGCGACCGGGTCGGGCAAGACGTTCATGGCAGCGAACCTCGCCTACCGGCTCGTGCAACAGGCCGATGCGGAACGTGTGCTGTTCCTCGTGGACCGGGCCAACCTTGGCCGGCAGACGCTGCGCGAGTTTCAACAGTTCGCCACCCCTGGCGATGGCCGCAAGTTCACCGACCTCTACAACGTGCAGTGGCTGACCTCGAACCGCATCGACCCCGCAGCACGCGTCGTGATCACCACCGTGCAGCGCCTGTACTCGATGCTGCGCGGCGAGGAGGAACTCGCTCCCGACGTCGATGAGCTGTCAGGGTCGGAGATCGAGCCGGAGCGGCCGGTCGAGATCGCGTACAACTCGAAGATCCCGATCGAGACGTTCGACGTCGTGATCGTCGATGAGTGTCACCGCTCCATCTACGGGGTGTGGCGGCAGGTGATCGAGTACTTCGATGCCTATCTGGTCGGGCTGACGGCGACGCCGGCGAAGCAGACGTTCGGCTTCTTCAATCAGAACCTGGTCGTCGAGTACGGCCACGCCGAAGCGGTAGCCGATGGTGTCAACGTCGACTTCGATGTGTATCGCATTCGTACCAAGATCACCGAGCAGGGTTCCACGGTTGAGGCCGGGCTGGTGACCAAGTTCCGTGATCGGGAGACCCGCAAGACCCGGCTGGAGAAGCTCGACGAGGACGTTGTCTACGACGCCCGCCAGCTCGACCGTGACGTCGTGGCGCTCGACCAGATCCGCACCGTCATCCGCACCTTCCGCGACAACCTCTACAAACCTCTCGACGAAGGCGGCATCTTCCCCGGCCGCAGCGAAGTACCCAAAACGCTGATCTTCGCCAAGGACGACTCCCACGCTGATGACATCGTGCGGATCTGTCGCGAGGAGTTCGGACGCGGCAACGACTTCGCCGTGAAGATCACCTACCGCACCACCGGCGTCAAGCCCGAAGATTTGCTGAACCTGTTCCGCAACAGCTTCAACCCGCGCATCGCCGTCACCGTCGACATGATCGCAACCGGCACCGACGTGCGCCCGCTGGAGTGCGTGATGTTCATGCGCATGGTCCGCTCCCGGAACTTCTTCGAACAGATGAAGGGTCGCGGTGTACGGATTATCGACCCCAATGACCTCCAAGCCGTCTCTGCCGACGCCACCGCCAAGACGCACTTCGTGATCATCGACGCCGTCGGCGTGACCGAGGCCGAGTTCAACGACACCCAACCCCTCGAACGTAAGAAGGGCGAGTCGCTCAAGAAGCTGCTCGACCAAGTCGCTGCCGGTGTACGTGACGCTGACCTCGTGTCGTCGATCGCTGGCCGCCTCGCCCGCCTCGACCGAGTGATCTCCCACGACGACCGCAAGCAGCTCGCCGAAGCCGCCGACGGCATCGATCTCACCGACATCGTGCGCGTGCTGACCAACGCCGTCGACATCGACGTCGCATGGGAACGAGCCGCGGCTGCGAACGTCGGCGCTGACCCGAATGACGAGCAACTCGCCGACTCCAAGTCCGAGATGATCGAGAAGGCAAGTCGAATCCTGGCCGAACGACCCGCACTTCGGGAGAAGCTGATCGAGGTTCGCCGCAGCTATACCCAAGTACTCGACGAGACCTCCAAGGACGAGATCATCGACGCCGGCTTCTCCCGCGACGCCACCGATCGTGCACGTCAAACCGTGGAGTCGTGGCGAGCGTTCGTTGCCGAACACAAGGACGACATCGACGCACTGCAGATCCTGTATTCGCGCCCTTACGGCAAACGACTCACGTTGAAGGCGATCAAGGAACTCGCCGCCACCATCGGCCGACCGCCCTACAACTGGACACCCGAACGACTGTGGTCCGCGTACGAGGCGCTCGAAGCGCAGCGGGTGAGGGGCTCGGCCGGCACTGTGCTCACCAATCTCGTCTCACTAGTGCGTCACGCACTCGAACCCGACGGCGACCTCGTCGCCTACCCACTTACAGTCGAGCAACGCTTCCAGAGCTGGCTTACCCAACAGACACAGGCTGGCACCATCTTCACCGACGACCAGCTGACGTGGCTCAACCGCATCAAGGACCACCTCGCCACCTCGCTGGCAATCGCACCCGACGATTTCGAGCTCGAGCCCTTCGTCAGCCATGGCGGCTTCGGTCGCGCGAACGGAACATTTAGTGGTCGCCTAGGTCCGCTGCTCGAGGAACTCACCCTGGAACTCGTCGCATGACGGAGCTGCCTCGTGGTTGGGCGAAGGCGCGGCTCGCAGGCGTCGCTGAAGTTCGACTCGGTCGTCAACGGTCACCAAAGACAGCGACCGGCGAGCGCATGCGGCCCTACCTGCGGGCTGCCAACGTGAAGTGGGGAGGCCTCGAGCTTTCAGATGTGAAAGAAATGGCGTTCACAGCGGCTGAATCTGAGACATACGAGCTTCGGCCCGGCGATCTGCTGCTGGGGGAGGCCTCAGGTAGCCCATCCGAGGTTGGTAAGCCTGGACAATACCGGGGCGAGATCGTCGGCTGCTGCTTCCAGAACACGTTGCTTCGCGTCCGGTTTCCTGACGGTTTGCAGCCCGACTTCTATGAGCACTTCTTCAGGGAGCAGGCGCTGAATGGCAGGTTCGCCGCCGGCTCGCGAGGCGTAGGCATCCACCACCTCGGCGCCGCCGCGCTGTCGGACTGGGAGATTCCCGTCGCGCCGCAGGCGGAGCAGGTGCGGATCATCTCGGCGATCGAGGAGGCGTTCTCCAAACTCGACGCCGGCGAGGCCGGACTCCGAACCGTCCGCCAGCTCCTCAAGCGCATGCGAGAAGCCGTCCTCGCCGCCGCGGTCACAGGCCGCCTCGTCCCCCAAGACCCCACCGACACCCCCACCACCAAACTCCTCGCCGAGCACGGAGTTAAGCCGCTTGGCGACGACGCGCTCGTGATCCTTCCCGAGGCATGGGCTTGGACACGTGTGGGTGATCTTTTGACGAAGCCGCTCGCCAACGGCCGATCGGTGCGGTCGCAAGCGGGCGGATTTCCAGTCTTGCGGCTCACCTGTCTCCGCGGTGGGCGAATCGATCTCAGCGAGCGCAAAGAGGGAGAATGGACAGGCGCTGACGCAGCTTCCTTCCTAGTCCAGCGGGGAGACTTCCTGGTCTCCCGTGGCAACGGGTCCCTGAACCTTGTCGGTCGAGGTGGGCTCGTGGACGTAGAACCCGATGCTGTCGCGTACCCCGACACGCTCATCCGCGTCCATATCTCCACGTCGGTGCTCGACGCGTCGATGCTGGCGATCTGGTGGAACTCTCCTGTCGTCCGCCGACAACTCGAGGCCAAGGCGCGAACGACCGCCGGCATCTACAAGGTGAACCAGTCGATGATCGCCGACGTACGACTTCCAATCCCGGCCCGGGAGGAGCAGGTGCGCATCGTGGCGGAGGTCGACCGACAGTTCTCGTTCATCGAGGCTTGCGATCGAGCGATCGATGCTGGGCTCGTTCGTTCGGCGGCGCTTCGTAGGTCGGTGCTCGAGGCAGCGTTTGAGGGCCGGCTCGTCCCACAGGATCCGTCAGACGAGCCGGCGTCGGTGCTGTTGGAGCGAATTCACGATCAACGGTTGACGGCGCCGTCTGCAAAGCGTCGCGCGAGGCAAAACGCGTGAAACTTGATCAGACCGTCGCAGTACCGTCACTCGTGGAGCGGATTGAGCAACCAAGGGGAGGTGTGTAGCCATGAGTCTGCGAGTCGAGGTGCAACCGAACGTGCTCGAATGGGCTCGCGCCCGATCCGGTATAGCCGGGGAGACCTGGGAACAACGGTTTCCCCGTTACGAGTCGTGGTTGACTGGCGTGACTGCGCCGACCCTCAAGCAGCTCGAGGCCTTCGCCAGCAAGACGCACACGCCTGTCGGATTTTTCTTTCTCGACGAACCGCCGGTCGAGAAGGTTCCGATCCCTGACTTTCGCACCATCGGCAATCGACCGGTTGGGGCTGGCATCGACACGGTGTCGGCCGACCTGCTCGATGTGATCTACATGTGCCAGACGCGGCAGGAGTGGTACCGCGATCACCAGTTGTTGACCCGTGAGCTGCCGCTCGGTTTCGTCGGCACCGCCACGATCGGTGACGCCGTCGGCGGGGTTGCCGACGAGATGCGTGCGCTGCTCGGCTGGACAGCCGAGAATCGGGCGCGGTGCCGCAGCGGGGATGCAGCGTTGACGTGGCTGCGCGAGCAAGCGGAGGCGGCTGGGGTACTCGTGATGATCAGCGGCATCGTCGGCTCGGACACGCACCGTGTGCTCGACCCCCAGGAGTTCCGTGGCTTCGCGCTGGTCGATCGTTACGCCGCGGTCGTCTTCGTGAACGGCGCCGACAGCAAGGCAGCGCAGGTCTTCACGCTCGCGCACGAGCTGGCCCATGTTTGGCTCGGCGAGACAGCGTTGTCCGACCTTGCTCCGCAGTCGATCCGGAGCAACGCCGTTGAGCGCTGGTGCAATCTGGTCGCAGCCGAGTTCCTGGTGCCGATGGCTGAGTTCCGCAGTCGATTCGATCGAGAGACCCATCTGCGCACGCAGATGCAGCCGTTGGCAGAACACTTCCGGGTGAGCGCCCAGGTCATCCTCGGCCGGATGCGCGAGGCCGGTGCGCTGACCTGGAGTGAGTATCTGACCGAACTCGATGTCGAGCGGGAGCGCGTCGCAGGGTTCGTTGCCGACCGGGGTGGGACCGGCGGCAACTACTACAACACCAAGCCGGTTCAGGTTGGCAAGCGCTTCGCGCGTGCGCTCGTTGCGAGCGCGTTGGAGGGGCAGACTTCCTACACCGAGGCGTTCCGACTGCTGGGCTTGAAGAAGGCGGCGACATTCGATCGGCTGGCCGAGCGCCTGGGGGTCCTGTGACGACCTATGTGCTCGACGCCAATGTGTTCATCGCGGCGAAGAACAACCACTACGGCTTCGACTTCTGTCGAGCGTTCTGGGATTGGCTTGACCTCGCCCATGCAGCTGGAACGGTGTTTAGCGTCGAGAAGGTCTACGACGAGCTGATTGAACGAGACGACGATCTGAGCGCGTGGTGCCGCGATCGCCGGCCCCTGTTTCTCGCGTTGGCAGCCGACGACGTCCGAGCGGTGGCGAGGGTGAACCGTTGGTCGAACGACTCGACTGATTACGACCCTGCGGCGAAGGCCGAGTTCGCCGATGCGGCCGACTCGTTCCTGGTCGCCCAGGCGCTCGCGGGAGGCCACACGGTTGTCACGCACGAACGGATCAGCGACGGCCGTAAGCGGATCAAGATCCCCAACGCTGCAGCTGCGCACGGGGTGCCATGGTGCACGCCGTTCCACATGCTGCGGGTCGAGCGGGCCCGCTTCGTGCTCGACGGGGTGGCGTGATGGCAGTGACGAACTCGAACCAGCTGGTGCAGAAGTTGTGGAACTTCTGCAACGTGCTTCGTGACGACGGGGTCTCGACCATCGAGTACGTCGAGCAGCTCACCTACCTGCTGTTCTTGAAGATGGCCGACGAGCGCCAAAAGGCCGGCCTCGGCGAGGTCGTCCCGCACGGGTTGGACTGGCAATCGCTGCTCGACCGCGACGGAGACGAGTTGGAGGTGCACTACCGGCACATCCTCGAATCGCTCGGCAAACAGACGGGAACGCTCGGCACGATCTACCGCAAGGCACAGAACCGCATCCAGGACCCGGCCAAGCTGCGCCGCCTTGTGGTCAACCTGATCAACGAGGAGACCTGGACCGCGGTCGACGCCGACCTGAAGGGCGACGCATACGAGGGCCTGCTGCAGAAGGGCGCCGAGGACACCAAGTCCGGCGCGGGCCAGTACTTCACGCCGCGACCGCTGGTGCGGGCGATGATGGCCTGTCTGCGGCCGAAGCCAGGCGAGAAGGTCGCCGACCCGGCGTGCGGAACCGGTGGCTTCCTATTGGCGGCGCACGAGTGGATCGTCGATCACCACATCGCCGAGATGGACGCGGATGACAAGCGGTTCCTGCGCGACGAAGCGATGCACGGATGGGAGATCGTCGACGGCACCGCCCGCCTGTGCGCGATGAACCTGCTGTTACACGGCATCGGTACGCCGAGCGGCAAGAGCCTCGTGTCGGTCGCTGATGCGTTGCGCGGCGACCCCGGTTTGCGCGTCGACGTGATCGCGGCGAACCCGCCGTTCGGTCGCAAGTCGTCGATGACGATGGTCAACGAGGCGGGCGAGGCCGAGCGTGAGGACCTGGTGGTCGTGCGTGATGACTTCTGGGCGTCGACGTCGAACAAGCAGCTCAACTTCCTGCAACACATCAAGACGATGCTCAAGATCGGTGGCCGGGCCGCCGTGGTGCTGCCAGACAACGTGCTGTTCGAAGCCGGCGCAGGCGAGACGATCCGCCGCCGACTGCTCGCCGAGTGCGACGTTCACACGATTCTTCGTCTGCCGACCGGCATCTTCTACGCGCAGGGCGTGAAGGCCAACGTGGTGTTCTTCGAGCGCAAGCCGGCCGCCGCGGACCCCTGGACAAAGGCGACGTGGGTGTACGACCTGCGAACCAACATGCACTTCACGCTGAAGACCAAGACGCTGCAGTACGCAGACCTCGCCGACTTCGTCGAGTCGTACAGCCCCGAGGACCGGAGCAAGCGGGTCGAGTCCGAGCGCTTCCACCGGTTCACCTACGACGACCTGATGGCTCGCGACAAAGCGAACCTCGACATCACATGGCTGCGCGACGAATCCCTCGAAGACTCCAGCAACCTGCCTGCACCTGGCGTCCTCGCCGCCGAGATCGTCGAAGAACTCGAAGCCGCTCTCGCCCAGTTCGCCGAACTGGCGGCATCGCTGCCGGTCGAAGCGGACGAGTAGCGGCGGGGCCTAGTTCGCGCAAGGCGGACCAGAACTACGGCTGCTCGAGGCGACTCCTTCTGATGGACCCGTGAAGCCCGAGGGCTTGCCAGATTGAGCGACCCGACCTGATGGCTGACCGCGGTGCTGCACCAGGTCCCCAAGAGGCGGACTGTCGCTGCCAGTACGATAGGATGAAAAGTACGAAAGGTCCGTGTGAACTAATAGACTTCCGCTATACTGATCGTACTGAACCTACTGGTGGAGAATCCCGATGGCTGACATGAACCCAAACAACGAAGACAACGGCAGCGAGTCGTCGACAGCGCCTGCGGATCGCCGGAAGCGGACGACAGGTTTCCCCGTGGTCTCGCTCGCCGAGGCCGCAGCGATCCTCAAGGAGGCGGGCAAGTACGGGTTCGATCACTCCACCGCGGCCTTCGCTTCGTACATGGGCCACAGCACCACCAACAGCGGGGCCTTCCGACAGAGGCTCGCGGCGTTCCGCGACTGGAAACTGATCGCCGGGCGAGGCGACCGGCTGGCGATGACCGACATCGCTCGCATGATCGCCCATCCGACCGACGATGAGGCTGAGCGCCGGGCGTTGCAGACGGCCTTCATGAACAGCCCGGTGTTCTTCAAGCTCTTCGACGAGAGCGCAAAGGGAAAGCCTCTGGCGGCAGGACCCCTCGGCAATCGTGCTGTGCTCAATCTCGGGGTAGCTCCCGGCTCCAAGGACAAGTTCGTGCAGTCGTTCGTCGATAGTGCAGTCGCGGCTGGCGTGGCGTCTCTCAACGAGGACGGTCAGATCGTCCTGGCCCCCCTCGACGCCGGTGCTGACGGCGGGCAGCAGCCGAGCGAGGAGCAGTTCATCGACAGCCGGCAACCCGGCCCGCCGTCGCCTGGGCGGACCCAGGTAGTGGCGCGGCAGGGAACCCCAGTAGTCCATCAAACCTGGGCCATCGACAGCGGCTCGATCGTCTTCGAGATCCGGACCGACAAGCCGCTTCCGGCCACGGCGTTCACCACGGTGGGCGAAGTGGTCGCGAGCCTTGAGCGCCTGGCCGACACGCTCGGAGCCCGCGCGCCACAGGGTGGCGTCGCGGCCGAGGAACCGGAGTCGTGAATAGATGACCGTCGCCTCCCGGAAGAAGCCTGCGAAGCCGTGGAGCATCCACTTCTTTCAGCGCGACGAGGCTGACGACGCTGGACGTATTGTGCCGGCGATGGAGTTTCTCGACTCGATCCCCGCGAAGGTCGCGGCAGAGATCCACGCCGTCCTCGAGGCTGTGGCCGCAGCGCCACCGCCTTCCTTCTCGGGTGGCGGCAAGTGGGAGGCGATGCACGACGACATGGCCGGCTACTTCGAGGTCCGAGTCCAGGGTGGCGGCATGAACCACCGGCTCTTCTGCGTCTTGGAGCGCGACGCTGAGGATCTCGGGGGATCGAGCATTGTCTGCATCGACGGATTGTCGAAGGCTCCGCGCACGGCGGCTCACCCGCGGGACTACCGGCGGGTCATGCGCTACGGCGCCGAGTTCCAGAAGCGGCGGACCGTGCTCGTGTAATGGAAGCTCCTACGCGGCGGGTTGGCAGGATCTCCAGCTCCAGAGCTCCGGCGAGCGCCACCAGGGTCGTGAGCGTGGGGTTCGGTCGCTCCGCCGAGAAGAGACGGCGGATCGCCTCCGGCTTCACCCCAGCACGTCGAGCCAGCTCGGCCTTCGTGAGATGGAGTTCCTGGCGACGTGCATCCAAGACGCGGATCACCGAATCGATCTGATCGATTCGCTCACGTGCCTCCTCAAACGCCTGGCGGTACTCAGGATCCTTGAGGCGACGAGCGAAGTAGCGCTCCGCGCCGGTCTGTGTCGCTGCCATGCTCTGAGCGTAGCCGTAACGTCTACGTTACGCACGTCAGCTGTTCACCGTTGGTTCTGGGTGCTCGGTGCCCGCCGAGCGTGGCGTTTCAGGTCCGTTCGTCGGTGGCCTTCGTCCGCCGCGGCACGCGACGGTTTGGCGGTGCTGTCGCTGTGTCACCGGTGGGACTTGCCAAGGCCCGCTCGAGACCGGTGAACAG